>MDTB01004785.1_pt1 | contig 12525 bp, 13 predicted proteins | sample 811161 | NCBI WGS metagenome assembly MDTB01 (sample SAMN05326650, study PRJNA326480) | marine metagenome | isolation source: seawater | place: Mediterranean Sea | collected 2009 | reverse complement strand
TTGAAAAATTTAATAAAAAAAAAGTTTTATGAAATCAAGTTTTAAAAAATTTAATAAAGTATTCATAATAGCTGAGGCAGGAGTAAATCATAACGGAAGTTTAAAAAAAGCGATGAAATTAGTTGATATTGCCGCCAAAGCAAATGTAGATGCAATTAAATTCCAAACTTTTTTACCTGGAGAAATTTCAGGAGAATATTCAATTAACATTGGATACTTAAAAAAAAATAAAATTAAAAGACATCTTCTATCAAAGAAACTTGCCTTATCTTTTGATGATTTTATAAAATTAAAAAAATATTGTGATAAAAAAAAAATACTTTTTTTATCGACACCTGATGGTGAAAAGAGTTTATCTTTTCTTGTTAATAAAATTAAGGTTCCAATAATTAAGATTGGATCCTCTGAAGTTACTAATCATGAATTTTTAAAACTAATTGCTAGATCAAAATTACCAATAATTTTTTCTACTGGAATGAGTACTTTGCAAGAAGTTCAAAAAGCATATAAAATTTTAAAAAAAAACTCATCTCAAGAAATTGTAGTTATGCACTGCACTACTGAATATCCTGCTCCAATAAACGAAATGAATATTAATTGCATTTCAACATTAAAAAAAAAATTGAAATGTACTGTTGGTTTATCAGATCACTCCCAGACAAATATTTCTTCAATTGCAGCTATTTCTCTTGGTGCAAAAGTAATTGAAAAACATTTCACAATAAATAAAAGTCACTCTGGCCCAGATCACAAAGCATCACTTTCACCAAAGGAGCTTAATTTTTTTGTAAAAGATTTAAGAAATGTAGAAAAGTGTTTAGGCTCATATATAAAACAACCTACAAAATCTGAAATCAGGAATATTCCAGGTGTAAGAAGAGGGTTAGTTGCTTCAAAAAAATTGAAAAAGGGAACCAAACTTAAAAGTGAGATGATAGCAGCTAAAAGACCTTACAAAGGTTTATCACCATTCGATAAAAGCAAAATAATTGGAAAAAAATTAAAGAAAAACCTCAATTACGATCAACCAATTTTACTAAAAGACTTAAAATAAAGTGAAAATTAATATTTTTAGATCTGAGAATAAAATTGAATGGCACTCATTCATTAAGAAGACGGGAGGACTACTTTTAAATAATGTTTATCAATTACCGGATTATCTCGATCTATACAAAAATAAAAATTCTATTCCTGAAGCTTTCGCTCTAGAATATGAAAAAAATTTTTTTTATATTTCATACTTAAAAAGAAAAATAAATAAAAATATATTAGATTCCTTTTATGATTTTGAAACAGCATATGGGTATAGCGGTCCAATTACAAATTCAAAAGATAAGGAATTCTTAGATTTGGCTTGGAAAAAATTCCTTGATTATTGTAAAAACAACAAAATCATAGCCGGATTTATTAGATTTAATCCACTGCTTGAAAACCACTTAATCTCAAGTCAACAATATGTAAAAGTAAAATATGAAAAGGACATAGTAATAAAGTCTATAAAAGAAAATGAAATAATAAATCTCAACGATTATTCTCCAGATGTAAGAAATAAAATAAATAAGGCAAAAAAAAAATGGAATTTTTGTTCAAGTGTCTAGCAATATTGAGTCAATAAATGAATTTAAAAAAATATACATAAATCTTATGAAAGAAAAAAGAACTGAGGATTACTATTTTTTTTCAGATAATTATTTTTTAAAAATTTGTAAAAATTTAAAAAATAACTTTTTTGTTATTTTAGCCAAGAGAGAGGAACAAGTTATAGGAGGGGCTCTAGTATTAACAATGGGTGATCATGCTGTTTTACATTTATCAGCATCAATAAAAAAATTTTCTAATTTGGGTATAGCCAGTTTTTTAAGGCATGAGGTAATAAAGGCCTGTTTTAAGACAGAAATTAAGAAAATTAATTTCGGTGGTGGATTTACTGCAAAACATAACGATAGTTTGTTGAAATTTAAAAAAGGTTTTTCAAAAGAAATTAAAAAATATTTTATTGGAAAGTTTGTATGTGATGAAAAAATGTACAAAGAAGCATGCAGTAGCTGGGATAATAATTACAAAAAAAACAATTTAAAATATTCAAAATATTTTCTTAAATATAATTATATCAAAAATATATGTTAAAAAAAGTTTTAATAATAGGATTTGGGTCTATAGGAAGAAGACATGCAAAAATTCTTAAAAAAAATCCAAATATCAAAAAAATATTTGTTTTGACCAATCAAAATTGTACTTCATATGTAAAAATTAAGAGTTTAAGAGAGATAAACAAAATTAATCCAGACTACATAATAATTTCTTCAGAAACCTCAAAACACTTTAAACAATTAAGTTATTTAGAGAAAAATTTTAAAAATAAGATTATATTGGTAGAAAAACCTCTTTTTGAAAAAAATAGAAAACTGATATTAAAAAAAAATAAAGTTTTGGTTGGATACAATATGAGATTTAATCCAATAATTAAAAGAATTAAAAAAATTATTTTGAACAGAAAAATTTGGTCAGTAAATGTTTTTTGCGGCTCATATTTACCCAACTGGAGAAAGAATATTGATTATTCCAAATCTTCAAGTGCTGATAAAAAAAAGGGGGGCGGCGTTCTATTAGATTTAAGCCATGAATTAGATTATTTAAATTGGATTTTTGGTAACTTTAAAATTAAATACGCGATAAATAAAAAAATTTCTGACTTAAATATCAATACAGATGATTTTTTGTGCCTTACAGGAAAATTTAAAAAAAAGATATATCTACAATTAAATCTAAACTATTTTACGAGAGAAGCTAAAAGACAAATATTAATCGATGGAAAAGATTTAAGCATTAGTGCTGATTTGATAAATAAAAATATAAAATTTTATGACAAAAAAAAATTTTTTAAAATTAAATATAATTTTGATAGAGATCATACCTACAAGGAACAACATAAGAATATTATTAATAAAAAATTTACCAACTGCTGTTCATTAAGAGAAGCACAAGATATTATGTCAATAATTAACAAAATTAGAAAATTTTAATAATGAAAATCTTATGTACTATATGCGCAAGAAGTGGATCTAAGGGTGTTAAAAATAAAAATTTAAAAAAAATAAATAATAAGCCACTTATTTACTATACAATTAAAAAGGCCTTAGACTCAAATCTATTTGAAGATATCGTGGTATCAACTGACTCTTTAAAGATTCAAAAAATCTCAAAAAAATATGGAGCAGCTTCTTGGTTTTTACGACCAAAAAAACTTGCAACTGATAAAAGTAAAAAAATTCCTGTAATACAGCATGCTTTAAGGCAATCTGAAAAATATTTTAAAAAAGACTATGATATTATTATTGATCTTGATGCTACATCTCCACTAAGAGATGTTAAAGATATAATAAATTCATTTAGATATTTTAAAAAAAAAAGAGCTGAAATTTTAATGTCTGGCTGCCCATCTAGAAGAAACCCATATTTCAATATGGTTGAAATAGCCAATAAAAAACTTAAAAGAGTAAAGCCACTAAAAAAAAATATTTTTAGAAGACAAGACGCACCAAAAACTTATGATTGCAATGCTTCGATATATATTTGGAAAAAAAAATCATTACTCAATTTTAAAACTTTTTATAAGTCAAAAACTGTATTGTATGTTATGCCAGAGGAAAGATCTTGGGATATAGATAATAATTTTGATTTTAAAATAGTAAAATTCTTATTAAAGAAAAAATAAAATGAATTATTTGAAAAAAACGAAACTTGAAAAAAAAAGAGCTATTATTATTGGAGGTCAAGGACTTATTGGTAAAGAAATAAGTAAAGCAATATATGAAGCTGGAGCATCTCTTTATATTTTAGATAAACAACAAAAACCAAAAAATTTTTATAAATTTAATTCAAAAAGAGTAAAATATATCACTTTTGATGTTGCAGACACTTATATGCAGGATGATTTCAAATCAATTTTAAAAAAATTTAAACCTAATATTTTTATTAACTGCTCTTATCCAACAACTTCATTGTGGGGAAAAAGTAACTTTGAGAATATTACTCTTAAAAGCATGAGAGAAAATGTCGATATACATTTAAATTCATATGCATGGTTGGCAAAGTTAACAGCAGAGAATATGAAAAAAAATAAGATTAAAGGATCTATAATTCAATTTGGATCAATTTATGGATTAGTTGCACAAGATAATAATATTTATAAAGGAATTAAAAATATGAGCTCTAACTTTACATATTCTATGATTAAAGGCGGGATAGTTAATCTTACAAGGCAGATGGCCTCTTATTATGGAAAAGATAACATCAGAATTAATTCAATATGTCCTGGAGCTGTGATTGGTCATTATAAAAAAAATGGAAAAAAACAAAATAAAGTTTTTTTAAAAAATTATAAAAATAAAGTACCTTTAAAAAGACTTGCAAAAGCTGAAGAAATAGCGAGCGTTTCATTGTTCTTGTCATCTGAGTCCGCATCATACATTACAGGTTCTAATTTGATCGTTGATGGCGGATGGACTGCTGTATAATTATAAGAATGTCAAATTTTCTAGAGAAAAGAGATCAGTCAGGTTCATTAATTAGATTTAGAGTTCCTCCTATTTCTAGAGAAATCTGTGAAAAAATGTTTAATGTAATCTCATATTATAATTCTTATAAGCAAACAGAAAAATATTTACCAAAAGAATATTTAGAGTTATTTTTTAAAAAAAAATTTTTTGATGATATAAGCACAGTTAGTTCTCAAATTGCCATTAATGAGTGGGATAAAAAAAATCTTAAAAAACAATCTCAAGAACAAACCATTTTTGTAGACAAGCCTGAGATAATAGAAATTTTGAAAAAATCAAAAAAATTCCAGGGTATTGTTTTTAAAAAAAAATATAACATAAATAACTTTAATAATAGTTTGAAAAATTACATTTGGCCTAAATATATTTTATATCTTAAGACAAAAAACTTTTTATTTAAAAAAAAAGAAGTAGGAAAAAAGAATACAGCTATAGGCGTAAATTATATTGAGGGACATTTGCCTTATAAAAGAAATGACCTTTTCTGGTTAAAAAATCCTAGTCTTAACAAAGATGTTATTTATTATTTTGAGAGCAAGAAAAAAATGAATAGGTTTTCTGAAGAATCAAAATTAACTAAGGATCTTAAAAAATTAAATATTAAAAGTATTAAATTGTGGAAGTGGTATGGAGTTACAAATATTGAATTTATTGAAGAAGCAAAAAACGAATTAAAGATTTTAAAACCCAAAGATAATATTGAAAAATGGTTGATAAAACAGCTTATATTGTTATTGGAAAAAGTTAATTTCTGGTTTTGTTTTTTTAAAGAAAATAATATTAAAATTCATTTTAACTCAGAAGAATATGGTTTATCGAATGTAATTAGACAGATTTCTATTTCAAAGTTAAATGGCTGCTCAATTGGAAAATGTAGGTCTGTTCCTAGAAAACTAGACGGAGATTGGTTTGGATATTATCCTAATGACACTTTTTTTGTTTGGGGTAATGACAGTGGGCAAGGTGTTTTAAAGTCAAAAAGTTTTTATAAAAATATTTTAATTTCTGGTTATCCATATCAAAATGATGCGTCTTACATTTTAAAAGAAAATAGCCTAATAGAAAATAAATTTAAAAAAAATAATATTAATTTTGTTATTTTATTTGTTGATGGTGTTTTTGCAGAAAATTTAAATTATAGTGTGCAAAATATACCTAAAAAAAAAATGATCGAAATATATAAAATTTTATTGAATTTTGTAAAATCAGATAAAGAAATAGGCTTAATAATAAAATCAAAAAAACCTGAATTAATCAAAAATTTGGTTCAAAGCGATAATTCTTTAAAATCGTTATTAAATTCAGAACGTTGTCATATAAATCAAGAGTTTGGCGTCGAACCAAAAATCTTTTCAAGTATTGCCAATGTTTCAATCGGAGTTTCTGTTGATATGCCAACCGCATTAATTCAAATAGCAATGACCGGAGCAAGGGCTTTGGTATACGATTTTAGTAATTTTTCTAATTTAGAAAAAAAATTATATGAGTGGGGAAAAAATCAAGTAATTTTTCAAGATTTAAATTTATTATTAGAGAGTGTTAAAAATTTAAAAAAACAAACAAATGACTTAAAAATTGGAAACTGGTCTAATCATTTGAATGATTATGATAGTTTTCAAGACGATAATGGTGGCAAAAGAATAGGAAAATATGTAGAAGATTTAAAAACCATTTTTGATAAAGGTTCTTCCTCAAAAGATGCCTTAGATTATGCAAATAAGTGTTATTCTAAAAATTGGGGAGAAGATAAAATTTTAAAACAATCAATTTAATTATGAAAAAAATATTTATATCTGGAGCAACTGGTTTTATTGGTTCTCATCTAGCAGAACTGTGTGTGCAAAAAGGATATTCAGTAATTGCATTTGATAGATATAACTCAAATAATGACCATGGTTGGTTAGAAAATTCAAAATTTAAAAAAGATATGAAAATTGTTTTAGGTGATATTAGAGATTACGACTCAGTTTTTAAGTCAATGAGAGGATGCGATACTGTTTTTCATCTAGCAGCATTGATTGGAATACCATATTCTTACAACTCACCTTTGGCATATCTAAAAACCAATGTAGAGGGAACTTATAATGTTCTTGAGAGTGGAAAAAATCAGAGTATTGATCAACTTGTGATTACATCAACCAGTGAAGTATATGGCTCCGCTCAATTTACACCTATAAACGAAAAGCATCCGTTAGTTGGACAGTCACCATACTCAGCATCTAAAATTGCAGCTGATCAACTCGCATTAAGCTATTATAAGTCATTCAAAACGCCCGTTAAAATCTTAAGACCATTTAATACATATGGTCCAAGACAATCATTAAGAGCAGTTATACCAACAATAATTTCTCAATGTTTAAAAGAAAATAATATTAATCTAGGTAATATTAATCCATCTAGGGATTTTTTATATGTTGAAGATACATGTAAAGGTTTTTTAGAAATTGCAAAATCAAAAAAACTTTTTGGTGAAGTTTCAAATATCGGAAGCGGAAAAGAAATTACAATTAAAAATCTGGCAAAATTAATTATGAAAATTAGCGATACAAAAAAAAAAGTAATTAATGAAAAAAAAGAACTAGACCAAAAAATAGTGAAGTCAATAGGTTGATTTGTGATAATCGAAAAATAATCAAGTGCTCGAAATGGAAACCAAAAGTTAGATTAGAGGAAGGAATTAAAAGAACCTTAGATTGGCTGAAAAATTCCCCAAGCTTAAAAAAATCTGATCAATATATAATTTAGTTTTAAATTGTGTCAAATATAGTCTCATTAGTTCAAAGTATTGAAGAAACTCAATTTATAATCAAAAACAATAAAAGAAAAATTGTTTTTATACCATTGAATTTATCTGTACAACTTTATTGTATAAAAAATAAAATTGAATTTATAGATCCGCTAAATATTATAAGTAAAAATTTTCACTGGGATACAATAAAATCGTCGAAGAAATTAATCGATCAAATCCAATATCAGGATATTAAATCTGAAAGCCTTCAAAAAGAGTTAAAGGCTTTTGTTAGATTTAGATTTCATTCAATAGCATTTTTACTAGAAATAGTTGAGCAATTATTAAAATTAAAAAAATGTGAAGAATTATTATTATCTGGTTGGGATACTTATTATGATCAATTTTCTGAAAAAAATTATTTTATTTCTTATATTGTTCAAAATTTAATAAAAAATATTAAGATCACAACTATAGAAAATATTTCATATAAAAATCATTCTTCTTTGACTCAAAATCATTTTTACTTTTCCAATACTCCTAAAAATAAAGAAGAAAAATATATTTTGATGACAAACTTAGGGTATAATTTTTTTAGAATCGTTCTTTTTTTGAAAACTAAAAATCAAAAAATTTTAGTACCGTTTGTTGATGGTATTAGTTTTTTAAAACGTTTAATATACAGAATATTAGGAGTCAGATTTTTAAAACTAGAAAGATTACCCGCTAGCAAAAATGAACCAATTAATCTTCCTATTTTAGATTTTGATTATAAAGGCAAAGACTTGTCTAAAATTCTAAATTTTAGAATTATTCAGGAAAAGACTAATATTATTAACCTTCTTAACAAATCAAGAGCGATTGATAAGTTGTATAAAGAAATTGGAATCAAACTTGTAATAACAAATGTAGCGAAAGGTATATTTGGTTATTTCGTAGATGCCGCAAGTAGGCATAAAATTAATTCAATATGTATTCCTCATGGAACTTTAACAAAAAACTTTGATGAATTTGACTTAATTTACAAAGAAACTATCTCAGAAGGAGTTACAAGCAAGAATGCACAATACAACATCTCTCAATCAAATATTTCTAAAAATTTCTTTGAATTACATTCCAAAAATTTTAAACAAATTATTAATGGCGGAAATATGATTTTTTCAAAAGAAATTGAAAATAGAAAAAAAAACAAAAAAATTTTATTTGCGGGCACACTTAAAAATTTTGAAAGCATTCAGCTTTGCGGTGTAGAGATGTATTATGAATTTATAGATAATTTATTTTTCTTAGAAAAATTTTCTAGAAAACATAACTACGAAATTCTCATAAAATTACACCCTTCAACTTATGATCAAATTGAAATGCTTAAAAAAATTTTTACAAAACTTGAATTTTCTAAAAAAAAGATTTCATCTACTTTTAAAAATGTTTTAGCTACAATTAGTTTTTCTTCTACAGTTATAGAAGACTCACTTAATTCGAAATGTCCAGTAATTCTTCTTGATAGATGGAAAAGATACAAACATTGCGATGCAGAAGAAAATTCAACAACTAAAGACTCTGCCATATACTATGTAAATGATGAGGATAATTTAGCAAAATGTTTACAAACGATAAAATTAAGCAATAATATCAATTTTGAAAAATATGTGCCCTCAAGCAATTATAGAAAGAATATTTATGATTTTTTTGAAAATTTTTTTTGACCAATGAAAATTTTACTTAAATCAATTTTAAGGTTTTTTTCGTTTGTTTTTATTAAATTTACATCGAGCTTTAATGCAGGAAGATATTTAAACGATTTAATATTAAAAGATATATCGAAAAATAAAATTGAAATTGTTCATAGAGAAATTAAACTTACTTTTTATACTCCAAATCGATTGTGCTATTGGAGGGCAAAAACTTTTTTATCAAAAGAACCAGAAACAATAAACTGGATAGACGAATTCAGAGAAAATGAAATTTTTTGGGATATAGGATCTAATATTGGTCTCTACAGTTGTTACGCTGCAATAAAAAAAGTAAATGTGTTAAGTTTTGAACCATCAGTTTTTAACTTAGAAATTTTAGCTAAAAATATATTTAAGAATAAACTAGAAAATAAAATTACTATAATTCCTTTAGCTTTATCAAATACAACGGGCATAAAAAATTTCAATATGTCTAACACGGAACAGGGTGGAGCAATGTCGAGTTTAGCTGAAAAATTATTCAATCAAGACGGAAAAGAAATAAAAAAAATATTTAATTATAATTTACTATCAGTGGAACCTAAAACAATCTTCTCATTGATGAGTTTAAAAAGTCCTGATCATATAAAAATTGATGTAGATGGGATTGAACACTTAATAATATCAAGTCTTGATGGACTTTTACATAATACCAAAAGTATATTAGTTGAAGTAGATAAAAAATTTATTAGTAATTTAAATTCTATAGAAAAATTTCTAATAAAGAATAATTTTAAATTAAAGAAAGAAGAAAAAGAAAAAAAAAATCAATTTAACCAAATTTGGTACAGATGATATGACTAAAATAACTGTTCTTGGAGGAAGTGGTTTCTTAGGTTCACATCTTTGTGACTTATTATCTGAAAGAAATTTTAACGTTACAATCTTTGATAAAAATAAATCTAAGTATAAAAATAAAAATCAAAGATTTATTAAAGGGGATATTTTAGATAAACAGGCCCTTTCCAAAGCCATAAAAGGAGCAGATTATGTTTTCAATTTTGCTGGGGCAGCAAATATGGATTACTTAAAATTTGATCCTTTGAAAACAGTAAAATATAATATTTTAGGAACAGTTAATGCTTTGGAAATATCATCGAAGTTTAAAATTAAAAAATTTATACACGCAAGTACAATTTATGCTAATACTGAAGAGGGAGGATTCTATGGAAGAAGCAAAAAGGCTGCCGAAGATTATGTTGAGGAGTTTAAAAAGAAATATAATTTAAATTTTACAATTTTAAGATTTGGTTCTATATATGGACCTAGGGCAGGGATAGATAATGGTGTTAGACAAATTCTAGAAAACCTACTTCATCGAAACAAATTAATATATAAGGGGACACGTAATTCTATAAGAAGATACATTTATGTTAAAGACGCTGCAAAACTAACAATACAATCGCTTTCGAAAAAATATAATAATAAGTATCTTGTTATAACAGGCGCAAAAAAAGTTAAAGCAAGTTATTTTTTTAAAATTTTATCATTTTTATTTAAAATCCCCAAAAAAAAAATTGTTTATTTAAAAAATAAAGGGCATTATGATATTAAACCTACACTTTTTAAACCCAGATCAGGAAAAATACTATTTCCAAAAAATGAAAATTTTAAAAATAATATAGTAGATTATAAAAATAAAATAAAAAAATTATGAATTATAAAAGAATAAAAAAATTACGATCAAAATTGAAAAGACAAGTTGTAAGTTCATGGTCACAAATTTCTGATCCTAATTTAGCAGAAATTTTATGTCATAAAAAATTTGATTGCTTGACTTTTGACCTTGAACACGGAATTTTCAATATAAAAGATCTTAGTCAACTTTTAAGGGTTTCAGAAAAAAATAAAAAACCTGCACTTGTGCGTCTACCAAGTAAAAATTTAGAACTATGTAGACAGGTTTTAGATTCTGGAGCTGATGGTATTATTATACCGAATATTCAGAATAGTTTTGAATTAAAAAAAATTGTAGATTTGAATTTATTACCACCAAAGGGTAAGAGAGGTGTTGGGTTTTCAAGATCAAACGATTTTGGAAAGAATTTCAAAACTTACATTAAATCAAAGACATTACCAATTATAATTGCAATGATTGAAAACAAAGAAGCTTTAAAGAATATAGAAAACATCTTAAAAGTTAAAAATCTAGATTGTATTTTGATCGGACCCTACGACCTCTCGGCTTCTATGGGAGTCCCTGGAAAATTTAATAATTTAAAATTTAAAAACGCAATTAAACTTATAAAATTAAAATGTAAAAAAAATAAAATTCCATGCGGGTTACATTTAATAGAACCTAATTATAATAAATTAAAAAAACTTACTAAAGAAGGTTTTAACTTTATACCATATAGCACAGATGCTTATATAATGAATAATGCGGTAGAAAATATGTTTAAAAGAAAATAAAAAATAATGAGTATTTTGGCTGTAATTCCTGTGAGAATGGGTAGCTCTCGATTTCCTGGCAAACCTTTAAAAAAGATAAATGGTACACCTATGGTTCAAAGAGTAATTAATAATTGTGAAAAAAGCAAATTAGTAAAAAAAATTGTTACCGCTACATGTGATAAAGAAATTTTTAAATTTGTGTCATCTTTAAAAAAAGACGTCGTAATGACCAGCAAAAAACATAATAGAGCATCTGATAGAGTTTGTGAGGCAGTAAAAAAATTGGAGAAAAATAAAAATAAGAAATATAAAATAGTAGTAATGATACAAGGTGACGAACCTATGGTTACAGGCAAAATGATTGATAATGCTTTAAAACCTATGTTAAGTGATAAATCTATTAATGTGATTAATTTAACAAGCCCAATAAAAAATAAGAACGAATTATTAGATATGAACACAATTAAAGTTACTTACGACAAAAAAATGAATGCGGTTTATTTTTCAAGATCAGTGATACCTTTTTTTAAAAAATTCACTAAAAACTTTTATTTCAAACAAGTTTGTGTAATCCCATTTAGAAGAGACTTTTTATTCAAATACAGCTCACTCAAAGAAACAAAACTAGAAAAAGCAGAGTCAATTGATATGTTAAGAATTGTTGAAAATAATTTAAAAGTAAAACTTGTTAAAGTTTCGCAATATACTCATGCTGTAGATAATTTAAAAGACCTCAAACTTGTTGAAAGATTGATATAAATGTTTTTTGAAAAAAATTTACATCTAAAAAAATTAGAGCGAAAAAGAGTAGCAGAGGGTAGAAATCTAACAAAAGGGTTGAGGCTTGATCGAAATGAAAAAGTTGATGTTTGGCCTCAAAACTTTTTAAAAAATGCTTTAAGAGGAAAACCTTCTAGTTTTTTTAGTACTTATCCTGAAATATCAAGCTTATATAAAAAAATTGCAAAATTTAATAAAGTTTTAGAAAATCAATTATTGATCACTTCTGGAATTGATGGAAGCATAAAAAATTTATTGTCTTTAATAACAAAACCTAAAGATACTATAGCAGTCTTAAGCCCTACTTATGCGATGTATCAAGTTTATTCAG
>MDTB01240858.1_pt1 | contig 12526 bp, 10 predicted proteins | sample 811161 | NCBI WGS metagenome assembly MDTB01 (sample SAMN05326650, study PRJNA326480) | marine metagenome | isolation source: seawater | place: Mediterranean Sea | collected 2009 | reverse complement strand
CTTTTTCAATGCCATATTGTTCAGCAATTTTATCAAATTTTGAAAAGATATCGTTTAATGTTTCGACAACTCTTCTAGCCACTAGCTTTTGAGTTAATTCAGTAAATCCGACTAGGTCGGCAAAAATGATTGATACTTCACTGTAAGAATCCGCAATTTGTTCGCCACTTTTTAACCGATCAGCGATTGTTTTAGGAATTACATTTGAAAGAAGTTCATCAGTTTCTTCAATTGATTTTTCTAAATTAAAAAGTAAATTATTGTAATGCATTCCAATCATTCCTGTTTGAGTGAATGGATTTTGATCAGCTCGTTTTGAAATATCACTCGTGTTCGCTTGCTCGCTCATTATTTTCAATAAATCTTGCAAGTCAGTATTCGCATCATGCTCCGCTATATTTAAGCCAATTTCTTCAGAAATCAAGCTGACTCGTAATGGGATTATCTTATTAATACTCCATAACAGGACATACGAAACAAGAAAAACAAATCCACCAATGGATAGAATCCCAATAATTTGTACAATCAGTTGTTGATCCATGGATAACCCTGTTCCAAGTATGTTTGGATTACCAAATAGCCCAACGGCAATTGTTCCCCAAATACCAGCGCCTAAATGAACGGGGATGGCACCAACAACATCATCTAATTTATTAATTTCAAGTAAATAGTCGACAAACATAACAACCCCACAGCCAATCATTCCAATTAATACAGCCTCTGTTTGTGTCACAGCATTACAACCTGCTGTTATCGAAACTAAGCCGCCTAAACTTCCATTAATCACAAAAAACACATTCACTTTTTTAGTTAATAGTAACCCAAGTATAATGGCAGCTACCGTTCCTGCTACGCCTGCCATTAACGTATTTTGTAAAACATATGCCACCGAATTATTTAAACTTAATGAACTTCCGCCATTAAATCCAAACCATCCAAACCAAAGCAACAGTGTCCCTAGAACTGATAATGGTAAGTTATTTGCATTAAATCGTCGTGGTGTTGCATTTTCTGGAAATCGACCAAGTCTTGGCCCAAGAATTAATATTCCTGAGAGCGCAATCCAACCGCCGACACTATGAACAATGCTGCTACCTGCAAAATCAACAAACCCTAAACGTCCTAACCAACCACTAACATCGCCAGTTAAGACCCCATTCCACCCCCAATGCCCTACTGTTGGGTATAGAAACCCGGCTGTTAACAAAGCAATGATTAAATAACCATTAAATGTCATGCGTTCTGCTACGGCACCGGAAATAATGGACACGGATGCACTACAAAACATTAATTGAAAAATAAAAAAAACTGAAAAAATGGCGACTTTATCTTGAATAAACTGCCCACCAAAAAAATAACTGGTACCGAATATCCCAAATTGACTTGCTCCAAACATAATTGCAAAACCAAATGCCCAGAATACCATTGCTGAAACTCCAAAATCGGCGATATTTTTGATTGCAACATTAATGTTATTTTTCTCACGTGTCATTCCTGCTTCTAAACACATAAATCCAGCTTGCATTATGTATACTAAGATTGCAGAAATAATAATCCATAAAATATCGATGTTAAGTGATTCAACCATTTACTTTTTACTTTCAATAACTTTTTTGTATTCCATTATTCATTATCGAGATTTATCGCAGATCGCTTTAGCGGTATTCAGTATCTAGCTTTCACATTTTATTCCGATTAATTTAGTTAAAAAACACCTCTGAACTCGATGTTTTTTAAAAATTTGAGATTTACTTATTTGACACTTCAATTTAGTTTTTTAAAATTTAAAATATATAAATAATCGTCCAAAGTTTTTACTATCTTTATCAATGCGATGGTATTTATTTTTTATGTGCTTTTGATCTAAAAACCGCAATACTTTCTTTTTTAATTGCCCAGACCCTTTTCCAGGGATAATCTCAACAACCTTTATTTTTTTTTCAATAGCGTCCTTAATCACTCGATTTAATTCCCTGTCAATTTGCCACCCCTTATTATAAATATCATGTAAATCAAGAACGAGTTTTGCCAAGCTTAATCAGGTAATCTATCAACCAATTGCTTTGCAAATGATTCTAAATCGGTTTCGTTTAACGGTTTTTTATAGTTTGTATGGAGAGGTAACCCTATCACGGTTAATCCTAAATATGCCAATTGGCTACGTAGACCCATGATTAACTGCATGCCTCCGCCACCACTAAATGTTGCGATTCCTGCAACCTTTGTATTAAATGCATCTCGCCATGACTTACCAGTCACACTTAACCAAGCGATCACATTGGTTAAGACCGGAGGAATGCCACCATTGTATTCAGGGGCTACGAAAACAAACCCTTTAGACTTGGAACAGCGATTAAATAAATCATTAATTACTGTAGGGATCCCATCTTCAGATTCACTTTTTGATGAGTATAATGGCAAATTCAATTCAACTAAATCAATCACGTCAACTGATTGATTATGAGATTGTATTTCAGCGGCAATTTTGTCGCCCAATAGTTTATTCTGATATTGACTCGCAAGAAATATAATTATGTTACTCATATTATTATAATATCGAACAAACCAGAGAATTGTTATTATTTTTAATTAAGTATCTAAAATTTTCCATATATTATAATGCAATTAACCGTTCGGTGGTGCCGATATGAAGTATAAGGCTATTTTAGCCTTCCCCTTTAGAAGGGCCATTATCTGGTAGGAGAGTCTCCCCCCTTTATCTCATACCAGAGGCCCTTCCCACGCTTCAATTGACTATTTTGGCTTTTATGATGACGTTTCTAACTTTATCCAAGCCAGTAATTGTTGCTCCCAGTCGCTGGTTAATGCGATATTCATCAACTTACCATTCCAAAAAAACTGAATCTGGCTTGCAATTAATCCAATGGTTGTATGCCGGCCTTTATACTTTTTTGAATACATTTCATCATTAATTAATGGCCCAATTGAGCTTGATGCATGGACTCGCACTTGATGTCGCCGTCCTGTTTTTGTCATTGCTGAGTATATATGTACGTCATTTAGATTATTGTTACGTAATATAAAACGAGTTTTAGCAGGCTTACCAAGCTCAGATTTAGATGCCTTGTGAGTAAATGTTAGGTTATTACTGATAGTTGTTCGACTTATTGGCATATTATTTGCATCAACAACAGCTAAGTAGCGCTTTTTGATTCGGCGTTGCTGCATTAAATTAAATAAACGTCGCTCAGCTTTTTTATTTTTTGAAAATAAACAAAGCCCTCCAACTCGATAATCCAACCGCGTAATGGGTTGTACTCCAGATCTTAAATCACTGAAGCCATAAAATCGATTTAACCCTGCCATCAAGTTAAAATACTGATTCGAACGATCCATCCCTATTGTGACTAATGGCTCTTTTACTACCACGACCCAATCTGAGCATTCGCTAATAATTGAATTCGGATTAAAGTTATAATGATAGCCTTGATTGGGGCAGACATACACTTTTAAATGTTCACCTTTGGTAATCGTTGTCGAAGTTGAATTGATCCGTTTACCATTTAACCAAACCCCACCTGACAATATCACTTTTTCGGGTTCAATGATTTGGGGCATATTTTGTCTCAGTAATGCTATTAAGTTATCAGATTTTTTAACCGTTAAATAAAAAACTTTAGCATCAGGACGATATTGCTTCATCCCCCCCCTTTTCATGATTAATTTACGCTTACTTCCTTAAATGCTTCACGGAGTTCTTTAGCACTATTGACCATATAAGTTAATGCCTCTTTCACTTCTGGCCAACCTCGAGTTTTTAAACCACAATCTGGATTTACCCAGATGTTTTTAATGGGCAATACCTTGGCTGCTTTTTTAATTAAATTGGTCATATTTTGCTGACTTGGCACTCTTGGTGAATGAATGTCATAAACACCAGGGCCAACTTCATTTGGATAATTAAAGTTTACAAATGCATCTAATAGTTCCATATTTGATCGCGAAGTTTCAATGGATATAACATCTGCATCCATTCGAGCAATCGCTTGAATGATATCATTAAACTCAGAATAGCACATATGAGTGTGAATTTGAGTTTGATCTTTAACACCAGCAGTTGATAAACGAAATGCATCCACAGACCATGTTAAATACTCTTCCCAATCAGATTTACGAATAGGCAATCCCTCACGAAGCGCAGCTTCGTCGATTTGAATAACTTCTATGCCGGCTGATTCAAGATCACAGACTTCATCGCGAATGGCTAAGCCAATTTGCATTGTAGTGTCTTTACGCGGCTGATCGTCTCTGACAAAACTCCACTGCAAAATTGTGACCGGTCCAGTAAGCATCCCTTTCATATATTTTTTTGTTAGGGACTGAGCATATTTAGACCACTTCACTGTCATCGGTTTTGGTCGAGACACATCACCAAAAATAACGGGAGGCTTTACACATCTGGAGCCATAACTTTGTACCCAGCCATATTGAGTAAACACAAAGCCATCCATCTGCTCCCCAAAATATTCAACCATATCGTTTCGTTCGAATTCACCATGAACCAAAACATCAATCCCAATGTTTTCTTGAAAATCTACAGCACTTTTTACTTGGCTTTCTAAAAATGTATTGTAATCATTGTCTGACATTTCCCCTTTTTTACGTTGAGCACGCGCTTGACGCACCTCTTTAGTTTGAGGAAAAGAACCAATGGTAGTGGTAGGGAATAGTGGAAACTTGAAATGATCTTGCTGAATTGCTTGTCGCTCATTAAACCCCTGCTGACGACTAAAATCTGTTAATTGAATATTGGAGACGCGTTTTTTAACATCTGGATTATGAATCAATTTGGATGTAGATCGAGCCTCAATAGCCGCCTTATTTTTCTCTAAAAGGCGTGCTTCTTCGCCATTCATTATTTTACTTAAGGTAACAATTTCAGCTACTTTTTCATCAGCAAATGACATCCATTGCTTAATTTCTGGGTTTAGTTTTTCTTCATTTTTTAATGTTACTGGTGAATGTAACAGTGAACATGATGATGCAATAATAACATTTTCATCGCCCAATCGATTTGTTGCAGACTTAATCACGTCTAATGATTTCTGAAAATCATTAACCCATATATTTCGTCCATTTACTAAACCTAATGATAATATTTTATCGGTAGGAAACGTCTGAATAGACTCGGAAATATCATTACGTGAATGATCTAAATGAATAGAATAAACCGGTAATTTATAAATTAAAGATTCATTGTCTCTTAAGTCACCAAAATATGTTGCTAAGTGAATTTTAATTTGATTAGTCTGAGACAAGAAAGCATATGCTTTTTCTAATGCGTGTTTCTCCTCATCAGTAAGATCAAGAGCAGCAATTGGTTCATCAAGCTGTAAATCGGTTACCCCAAGAGATTCACATTTAATAAATATTTCTTTGTAGACTTCTAAAAGCTGATCTAGAAGATCATATTTATTTATTTTACCACCTGTTACTTTTCCAATTTTAAGGTAAGTTACAGGCCCTATTAATACGGGTCTGGTTTCAATGCCTAATTGTTTTGCTTCACTGTATTCATCAAAAATTTTATTAGTCGACAATTGAAATGATGTCTTCTCGTTAAATTCAGGTACAATATAATGGTAATTTGTATCAAACCATTTGGTCATCTCACTTGCAAATTGATTATTATTTGAATTTTTAGTATTTCCTCTCGCAATTGTAAAAAAGGTTGCTAAATCCACAAACCCACCATCATGGTCAAAACGTGATGGCACATTACCTAGTAAACATGTCATGTCTAATATTTGATCATAAAACGAAAAGTCATTGGAAGGAATGTAGGTGACTCCCTGATCTTGTTGATGTTGCCAATTTCGTCGTCGAATTTGTTTTGCAACTTCCTTTAACTCAGTTTCAGAAATATCTTGCTTCCAATATGATTCAACTGATTTTTTCAGTTCTCTGAATTCGCCCATTCGAGGGTATCCTAAAGTAGCTGTTTTCATTTTCATAAATATTTGCTCCAAATAAATTTATTAAGAAGTCATTCTACTACTTATTCGCTGTTTTTTCTATGTCCTTTATTTTTTTTTAAAGACCCATTAAAATGATTGAATGATAAAAACAATTGAGCACCATTTAAATGAATCTAATCATGCACATCATTTCCCTGACCTTCATCTTATTTTAAATGACCTCTGTCTGGCTGCTAAGTTGATTCGAAAAAAAATATTGTGCGCTGGTTTAGAGAATGATGTCATTGGGTCTTCCGGAGTAGTTAACGCGTCTGGTGAAGATGCTCAAGCGCTTGATATCTACTCTAACCAAGTTGTTAAGGAAACGCTTCTTGCACACAAACGATTTGCGTATTTAGGTTCTGAAGAAGAAACTAATATTATTACGGCTGAAACAGCTAATAATAATGGTTACGTTATTTTATTTGATCCGTTGGATGGCTCATCAAATATTGATGTCAACGTCAGTGTTGGCACAATTTTTTCAATTTATCGAAAAAAAGAAGGTTCAAGCTCAGCAAACGATCATTGTTTTCAAAAAGGCCATGAACAGGTTGCCGCAGGGTATTTTCTTTATGGGTCTTCTGTCATGCTCGTATACAGTGCAGGCAATGGCGTTCATGGATTTACTTATCACCCTGAATTTGGGGAGTTTTTATTGTCTCATGAAAATATTAAACTACCAACTGATTCAAAATATTATTCTATTAATGAATCACTTTATCATGATTGTAATGAACCGACACAGGAATTCATTCGTCAATTAAAATCAACTTTATCTTCCCGGTATGTTGGTTCATTGGTCGCTGATTTCCATCGAAATTTATTAAAAGGTGGCATTTATATTTATCCAGGCACAATAACAAACCCAAATGGAAAATTACGATTATTATATGAGGCAAACCCATTGGCATTTATTTGTGAACAAGCCGGTGGCATTGCCACAAATGGGATTGACCGAATTTTAGATATTCAACCAACTGAACTTCATCAACGTGTTCCCCTTTACATTGGATCTCCAGATCTTGTTCATTCGTTGAAAACGGTGCATAAAGTACCGAATTTAGCTTAATTTTATATTCTCAATTTCAATGAAAAAGTTGTTAAGTTTTTTACCAACGTCATTCAAATAATTAGCCGTTGAAATATTTAAATTGCTAGGTGCCGTAATTCCGCGAGAAATTGGGACCCAGACCCCATCTGAGTTTGGTGTTAGTGCCGATTTTACAGCGTCCCAGCTTCCTCCCTGAGCACCAATCCCTGGCATTAAAAACAAACTATTCGGCAACTGTTTTCGCCAGTATTTGGCGGATGTGTTTGTTGCACCAATGACACATCCAATGGGGCTAATTTCAGAAGTATTTAAGGAGTGCTTGTGATTTAACGTATTGATGTAGGCTGCTATTTTAGAATTCACCTTTTCACCAGATGCAAGTGATGCCTTTAAAATCATTTCCGCACCAGGGTTTGATGTTTCTAGCAATATAAAAAGGCCTTTATTATTTTTTAATGCAATCTCAACAAATGGATCTAAACAATCTTCCCCCATCAATGGATTCACGGTTAGATAATCACATGCGAATTCGTTCTCATTATTCCCACGATTATTTTCGAGAAATGCTTTCGCATAGGCACGAGATGTGGATCCAATGTCTCCACGCTTGGCATCCATAATTGTAATTAAATCATGTGATTTTGAATATGCTATTAATTTAGCCATATCGGTTAAGCCTTGAAGTCCTAAAGATTCAAAGTAAGCAGATTGAAATTTAACACCAACTATTTTTTTATGACAAGTATCGATTAAGTCCTTCCCCCAATTATAACTATTCAATACACCGTTGTTGAAATAGATTGATGGCACGTTTGTTTGATCTGGATCAATACCTAAAATCAGTTCAGACATAAATTAATTTTCTGGAGCTATTGAAAACCCTAAAAATAATGATCGGGATGACTGATTCAATTCGTTGTATCCTGCGTTTAATAATACTTGATTCATTACTTCATAATGTATTGCAAAGTCCAAATAAGGATCTTCAAAATTGTACATATTAAATGACGCACTAAAAGGTGTATTAAAATTATACATAATTCCAAATCCAGGGCTTGACTTTATCAAACCGTACCTAAATCTAACATCATCATTAAAAGGAACGTTAAATAAAACATTGACTAATTTATCTTCCTTAAAATAGTTGCTGAACCCGAAATTTAAGAACGTATTATCCAACCAAAAATTGAAATTTAAATAATAAACCAAAAAGCTATCTGAACTCATTTTATAATTAAAATCAGCTGACGTTAGTAGTTTTATTCTAGATATTGTTGTTAGGAAATTACTTGATTGCTCAAATGTTTCCTGCGTTCCTTTAACTGTAGAAATAATTGATTCTTTTAAATCGGTGTCTGTCACTAATTCTCTTAATGTGCGTGAAAATTCTTCAAGATTTGCAATGGTATCATCTACTTTTTGAAAATCATCTTGATCAATCGCCTTATTAATGTTGGTTAATAAACTTTCAAATTCAATTAGTATTTTGGAAATTCGCTGTGAATTAGAAATTTTTGATAGTTCATCGATGACCCTTTCTAGGTTTTCAGCAGCATCTTGCATACTAAAGACAACTTCTTTTAGCGCATACGAAATTTCTTCACTTCCAAATACAGAAGACATGGTTTTAAGAATTGATTTCAATTCCATCAAGTTTTGAGTTCCTACATCAATAAAATCAGATAATCCTGAGGATGAATACCCTATAATTCGTGCTCCTTCTGAATAAAAATCTGTGGCTAATGGATTGGGAATAATTTCCATATATTTTTCGCCAACTAATCCGTCAAAAACAATTTTTACAGTCGACCCTTTTGGAATGTTAAATTGCTCATTTACAAAGAAATGAACCAATATATTTTCTTGGTTTGGCAATATCTTTGAAACACGCCCTATTGGATAGCCTCGATATTTCACAACAGCATTCACCAACAACCCATTAATTGCTTCAAACTCGCCGATTAACTCATAACTTTTTACACGAGTAAACACACTATTTTTCCATAAAATCAAACTGACGGTTGATGCTAGTAGTAGTAATGTGATGAGACCAACATAAAAATAGTTATTATTGGACATTAGAGTTAATCCCTCTCATAAAATTTTGAATAACTTTGTTTTCGGATGTTTCTATTGTAGCTGGGGTTTCGAAATCTAGCAAAGAATAATTGTGAACCATAAATATCTTATCAGTTGTACGAAGGATTGTTGATTTCTGATGCGATACAACAATGCTTGTTATTTTCATCACTTGGTTTAGTCGAACAATAACATCTTCAATAATGGTCGACATAACTGGATCAAGACCGGTTGTTGGTTCATCGTAAAAAATATATTTGGGTTCTGTAATAATTGCTCTGGCTAAGCCGACTCGTTTTTGTTGGCCTCCTGATAGTTGATAGGGCATTTTCTTATTAATTCCCTCGAGTCCAACCAATTCTAAAACATAATTAACTTTATTGATGGATGCACTCAACGAAAACCCATAGTTTTCAATCAAAGGAAATGCAATATTTTCTTCAATTGACAATGAATCAAATAAAGCCGCAGATTGAAATAACATCCCAATATTTAATCTCATTTTTAATAATTCTCTATGGTTTAACTGTTTTAAATGTTGACCATCTATAATTATTTCACCAGAATCTGCTTGTTTAATACCTAATAAATAACGCAGGATAGTGCTTTTACCACAACCTGATGGCCCTATAATGGCAACTTTGTCACCATCATTAATGACCAAGTTAAGATCTTGAAATAATTTCTGATCTCCAAATGTTTTATTTATATGTTTAATTTCAATCATGATGCAAAAAATAAAACGGACAATAGATAATTTAATCCAAAAATAATAATGATGCTAATAACAACACTGTTGCGTGTCTTTCTGCCAACATCTTGGGCGCCATGTTTTACGCTTAAGCCTAAATAGGTCCCATTTAATGAGATCACCAATGAAAAAACAATGGCTTTTATCAAGCCAGATATAATATCAAATGCATTTAACATGGTATTTGCAGATGTAAAAAAACTCACATAATTAATCATTGAGGTTGAAATTGCGACAAGTAACCCCCCAAAAAAACCAACAATATCGGCAAGGCCCACTAATAAAGGTAATAATACAAGTAACGCTAGTACCCTTGGTGCGACCAGGTAAATGGTTGAATCCTGCCCCATGACATTTAGTGCATCAACTTCTTCATTGACTTGCATGGATCCGATTTCAGCCGTCATTGCAGCGCCTACTCTACCCGCTAAAACAACGCCTGTTAATAACGGGCCCAATTCTCTCCAAACCGCAATAGCAACTACCCCTCCGACTAAATCTGGTGCGCCAAATCGTAATAATTCCTTAACGACCTGAACAGAAAATGCCATACCAACAAATAGCGCTGTAAAGCTAACAATCGGAATTGAATTGATTCCAACATGAACAATTTGATCCATAACCAATCGAAATTTATATCTAAAGCTTATGATTTCTTTTAAAACATTAAGAGCAAACGCTATAAATTCACCAAAATTTTTTATTTTTTGAAATGTTGCAGCTCCAAGTGACGATAACATATAGTTAATAATATAATGTTTGGAAAAAAAATCATATATTAGTTAAAGGTTGATTTTATACCAATACTTGTTATTATAATGAATTTGTAATAAAAATAGTGAGGCGCTTATTATCATGGCATATCAAGACAATGAAACAATAACAGAGGATAAAAAAACAGATTTAAACTCTGTTGCGTCCATTGGCACTAATCAAGGGTACATCACTGCTGATGATATTTTAAAAAATTGCCGAAACCCTGAAGACTCCATAAATGAAATTGAAGATTTAATGGATGAAAGTAATATTTCAATAACGACTAAGAAAAAACGCACTAAATCAAAACAAGCGGCTTCTGCTGAATCTGACGATTTTGATAAAGGTGATATTGATGACTCGGTTAAAATGTACTTAAGAGAAATTGGGATGATCAAACTTTTAAAACCAGATGAGGAAATCTCACTAGCTAAGCAAGTTGCAGAAGGTTCTTTAAAAGCAAAAAAACAATTAATCAATGCAAATTTAAGACTAGTCGTTTCAATTGCTAAAAAATACACTGGTCAAGGATTATTATTTTTAGACCTTATACAAGAGGGCAATACAGGGTTAATCAGAGCTGCTGAAAAATTTGATTACACCAAAGGATTTAAATTTTCTACCTATGCAACTTGGTGGATCAAACAAGGCATTACACGGGCTATTGCTGATCAATCACGAACAATACGAGTGCCTGTCCATATGGTTGAAACCATTTACAAAGTAAAAAAAGTGTCACGAGTTTTAATGCAAGAGTTGGGTCGTCGCCCAACAGAAGAAGAGGTCTCTGAGCGATCCGAAATTTCCCTTGAAAATATTATTGCAATTCGAAAATATTCTCAAGTACCGTTATCCCTAGAAATGCCGATTGGTGATGAGGAATCATCTCAACTAGGTGATTTTCTGGAAGATAAAAATATGGAATCTCCTGAAAACTTTTCAACACGTACAATTCTTCGTGATGAATTATTAAAATCAATGAAAATACTCACAGAACGAGAACAAATGATTTTAAAGTTGCGCTTTGGATTTGATGATGGTCGTCCAAGAACGTTGGAAGAAGTTGGTAAGGTTTATAATGTTACACGAGAACGTATTCGACAGATTGAAGAAAAAGCTTTACGCAAACTTAAGCATCCAAATCGAAAAGGAACTCTTGATCAATATAAAGACTTCCTTGTAAATCATAAATAAATCAAATTTAAACTCTAGTTAAACGAACCACTTATTGGGTGATTGTTTTTTCACCATTGTGATCATAACCATGACCAAATTATTCAATTAAGTTTAATTCGTTTCTGCTTCAGGTGAATCGTCGGATTGTTGGTTATCATCCGCCTGTGCTAATTTGGAAACTTTGGTTGACTCAACTTTAACTAAAATATCTTTCGGGTTAGATATCAAGGCTTGGCCATCACCTAAAGTTAATTGATCTGCTCTTACGTTATCACCGATGGCTAAACTTGTTACATCAACTTCAAGATCAATTGGAATATTGTTTGGAAAGCATTGAACCTTAACCGTTGATTTTGGTTTAACTAAAACACCACCTAAACGTTGCCCTGAGGAGATTCCTGAAATTCGAACTGGTATGTCTACTACAATTGAAACATCATCTTTAACTCGTTGAAAATCAATATGGATAAACTGATTATTAATTGGGTTAACGTTAATTTCTTTTGTGATGACACGCTCTTTTGTTTTCTCGTCGATTGATATTTCAAAAATTAAATTCTTTTTATAGTCACTTGAATTCAATTCTTTAACATATTGAACAGGATCAAGAGTTATTGCAATTGGGGATTCGTTATTTCCATAGATAACAGCCGGAACATTCCCTTCTCGTCTAATTTGTCTTGCGTATTTTTTTCCGAACGTATGTTCTTTTCTTTTTATTGCTTTTAAGTT
>MDTB01091891.1_pt1 | contig 12526 bp, 6 predicted proteins | sample 811161 | NCBI WGS metagenome assembly MDTB01 (sample SAMN05326650, study PRJNA326480) | marine metagenome | isolation source: seawater | place: Mediterranean Sea | collected 2009 | reverse complement strand
TTTCTTCTCCATCGGCTGAGGGTACTTCTCCTGGCTTACCGAGCATCGCTAGAATTCTTACTATTGCAAATAGTGCACTAGAGTAAATTGACAATGTAATGAAACTGACAACAATATATCGAGGAATGCTCAAGTATTCAGTTACGTCCTCATCCTCGAAGGCTCGGATTGCATAATCAAAAACTCTATCGGCGATAGTTAAGGCAACAAATATAGATACACAAATGATTATAATGTTTAAAAGCCAAGCCAACATTCCGCTTCTAAAAAATGGTATAAGATCAACAATAATATGGTCTTCTTTAAAGAATAGTGCCGGCAAGGAAAAGAATATAATTCCCGCCATACAAATTCTTACAAGTTCAACTGCTCCAACAACAGGAGCGTTAAAAAAATAGCGGCCAATAACGTCAACGCACGTCAAAATAACAAGGGCAAACAATATTACGGCTGCAGAATTTGAAACGAAGCGACTGACAGAACCTGCCAGTCGCTCTATGTTTGCTATTAAGTTAAACACGTATCTAATATTTAACTACTTTATTTGTGACTTAAAGAATGCAAGTGCAGCCTTTCCGTCAACACCTTTTTTTGCAACCTGTGCGAGCACTTGGGCCTCAATCTTTGATGTTACTTGTTTGTAGTATGCTCTCTCAGCAGCGCTTGGTTCTGTTATTTTTACGCCAAGCTTTAAAGCCTCTTTCTCACCTAGATCATCAGCGGCATCCCAGAAACCGCCAATCTTTGAGGACATTCCAACACCCCTAATGCTATCCACACATTTTTTATGTGCCCCTGATAATTTTTTGTAGGATGAATTGCTTTGGATAAGCGCAAATGATGTTGTGTACATTCCATCAGGATTACGAAATGTATGTTTTACAAGTTCCGCAACTTTGAAAGCGTACATTGTTTCCATAGGAAAAAGAACTCCATCAGCCACACCCGAAGCAATGGTCTCGTAGACTTTTGGTGCGGGGACGTTAACCCCGGCTACGCCAAGAGCTTTTCCAATTGCATTAGCAACACCGCCGCCTACACGCAATTTCATACCCTTAATTTGTTTGTAAGATGTTATAGGCTTTTTAGTATTTAACAAACCTGGTCCATGCACGTAGCTTCCAAGAATTTGAATGCCTTTCGCTTCTTTTGCTTTTGAAAGATATTTTTCCCAGGTTTTCTGGAATGCGGTTGAGATTTGTTGAGCATTACCAGGTATGCCAGGTAGTTCCGCTAATTTTGTTGTAACAAATTTACCAGGTGTGTAACCGTGAACAATCCATCCAATGTCCGCAACACCGTCTCGGATTGTGTCATACATTGCTGGAGGTGGTGCTAAACCATATTCCACCTTTAAACTAAGTGATCCACCAGAACAGCTTTTCAAGGAGTTATTCATCCAAGGAAAAACACCATAATTCATTGTATGCTTTGGACCAGCCCAAGAAGCAACTTTCAACACAGTCCCTTTTGAATGACCGCCGGCTAACGCGCCAGTTACACTTGCTCCCATTGTGAACGCTATTGCACTTGCGCCAGCGAGTAGATTTTTTGTTATGTTAGATAATTTCATTGTCTTCCTCTCTATTATTTAATCTATCAGTAGCCTTTTAATTTCATTTTTTTAGGCTTTTAACGCTAAATTTTTGCAGGATCAGAGTAATTTTATACTTACTTAAATACTGTGATTAATTAACGCTTTGATTTTATTAATAACCCTATTTTATACGCAAATACAACCTTTTGTGGAAAATTTAAATTATTTTATTGAATCAGTTTATGCGAGGTATAGCGCAAAAAATTTATGTTCTACCAAGTCCCATATTTGACTGATCGCACAATTTCTCGATTAAGGGATCCTCGTGCCCGCTTTTCCATCTGCTTATCCGTGAAGGTTGTCTGTGTTTTTCGTTTGCGAAGTGATTCAAACATGTGAGATCTCATTTGTTCACGTATATTTTCATACGCTGTATCTTCTCCAAGATCATTAAGCTCTTCGGGGTCATTATTTAGATCAAATAATTCGGGGCGAAATGCTTCATGATGCACGTACTTCCAATCATTGGTTCTAACCATTGTGCCTCGTGCTTCACTCGGTTTAATCCCAAATTCCCAATTAGCGAATTTGGCAGCATAGTTCGACTCGCTTATTACATATTTACGCCAATCATTAGGGGCTTTACCATTTAAAAGTGGTTTAAGAGATCGACCTTCAACGATATTATCTGGTATTTCTCCCCCGGCTGCTTCGATAAACGTTGGGACAATATCAATTGCTTCAACGAACCTATTATCCACAGCCCCCCTGGTTGAATCTGAGTTATTGTCTGGGTCATAAACAATCATCGGAATGCGAACACTCATCTCATGAAAGAGGTCTTTTTCGGCTAAGTAATGATCACCTAAATAATCGCCATGATCAGAAGTAAAAACAATCATCGTATCATCCATTCGACCATTATCTTCTAAAAATTTTATCAACCTGCCTATGTGATCATCAATTTGTTTAATCAGCCCCATATAAGTCGGAATCATATTTAATCTGGTTTCATCTTGGGCAAAGGTTTGACTGTCGGGTCGACTCATAAAAAATTTATGAACTGGATGACCATTTTCGTGCTCTTTTGGACTTCGAACCACAGGCACCATATCATTATGATTATAAATATTATGATAAGGTGCAGGTGCTACATATGGCCAATGAGGTTTTATGTAACTAAGGTGCAAGCACCATGAATTTTCTCCTGTTTCTGTTATAAAATCCATAGCTTTATTTGTCATATATGCTGTTTCTGAGTGTTCCTCTTTTACTCGGGCAGGCAAATGATTATTTCGAATATACCAACCAGATAAAATTTCACCATTAGGGCCTTCATGAGAATTTGCAAAATCGTGCCAAGGGTTTTTACTTTTATATCCAAGCGATTTTAAATAATTGTTATATGGCAAGTCTTTTGGAATAAATTCTTCATGCCCCCATAGTCCATCATCTCGCTCGTATGGTTCGAAGCCACATTCGCTTGCCAATATTCCCTCTGTTGATTGAGGATCAATATTAAGCCGTTTCATCCCATCGTCGTCGGCATTCATATGGGTTTTACCAACAAGAGCCACTCGGTAGTCAAGTGGTCGCAAGTAATCACCAAGCGTTTTTTCACCTATGTTTAGGGGAATGCCATTCCAGGAGGCACCATGGGAAAAATTATAACGACCTGTATAAAAACTCATGCGGGACCCGCCACAAACTGGCGCTTGACAATAAGCTCTAGGGAACAAAACACCACGTTTCGCTAGCGCATCGATATTTGGAGTCTCAAGTCTGGGGTGACCAGTGCAAGATAAATAATCAGCGCGTAACTGATCACACATTATGAAAAGAATATTTTTTACTTTAGCCATAAAAATTGGACCTTTAATATGATAAAATTCTAACTTCAGATTCTTGATTATTTAGCAATAAATAACCTTACCTACAAGTCGACCATCAGAAATTAGGTTGTTTATTATTTTCATTATTGATAGTGGGACGAAACTCAAACAACGAAACCGCTGAGAATTACGATCTCAAATTAGTAATAATAGAGCGCCAATAATAGCGCAATTAGAAAAAATAAATGAAACATGTAGATGGCGGCGAAGTGGTTCTTTAACATTCCAAAACCTGTGAAAAATAATAGAAGCGGTGATTGTGAACACGATTAACAATGACGCACCGATTTTTGTATAAAAGTCTAGAACAATTAAACTTCTGCCAGCAGCCTGTATAAGAAATCCAATCCAAAGAACTATTGAAGGAAAGGGAATGGCCATCTCCTTCATTCTATCAACGTGTTGTTTAACTTTGGTTGTAGCATTAATAATTAAGGTACCGAGAAAAAGACTGGATATTAAGATTTGGCCAACAGTTTCTAGGACAGTTTTATCTTCGTAAAACAAAATCTAATTATTTCCACGTCTCTCTCGAAATAAACCAAGTTTTGTTTGGACTACTTTATCCGAGAAACTAAAAATTGTTGAGTCCGAGTTAGATATAAATTTATGGGGATACCAGCAGGGGATTACAAAAACATCATTTTTCTTCCATTTGATGACTTTTGTCTCATTTTTTACTTTTACTGATAGTCGGCCGTCACCTTCGACCACAGAGTAGGTCGTGTTTTCAGTGGTCTGGTATTCCTCTGTTTTAAAATCTTTAGGTAACAATTGAAGAAAAGTTGAGATTGTTGACATGGCGGCTCCACCAGTTGTTGGGTCTATATATTCCAACTTTAGTCCGTGATATGGGTCCCAATCGGTTGTCTTGCTAAGTTTCTCGAGAGTTTCGCGAGATTTAGCGTATGGATAGCTAAAAATTGGAGAGTCTGATCTGTCGGGGGTCGCACCGACCTGTCGCATGTTGCTTCCATATCGAATATAACTATCACCATGGGGTTGACCATCTGGAAATTGCTCTTCAGGATAATGATCCATAAACATTGCTCCAATATGGTTCACGAGAGGTAAATCGAGCCCATCCATCCAAACTACAGGGTTATCACCATCATTTCCGTGATCATGCCATGCCATAGAAGGAGTAATTATAAAATCACCAGGTTCCATATAAGTTTTCTCACCATTTACAGAAGTGTAACCACCAGAGCCCTCAACAATAAATCGCAATGCTCCCGGAGAATGTCGGTGGGCTCGCGCAATTTCACCCGGCATAATTAATTGTAATCCTGCATACATACTTTCCGTAATTCTAGCCTTGCCCTCAAGAGTGGGATTTTCTAACATTAAAACCCGTCTTTCTGCTTCTTCTGCGGTGATGACTGATGCCGAATGCAACAGATCCTCTCTAATCTTAGAATAATCCCAAAGGTGTGGTATGGCAGTGATAACAGGCTCAGGTGTAACTAATTGAGCCAAATGTTCCCAAAGCGGGGCACAACTATGTCCTCTCAGTTTACCATAATATTCTGCGCGTTCTTCTGAAATTTGGTTTTGAGTAGATGAATTCATAAGTTGACCCCAATCTAATTATTTTTTTTAATTAAAACATTCATCCAACAATAATAAAAGTTAAAAAAACTGTAATGATCAGTTAATGCTATTAAAACGATCACGATATTTGGATTTTTTTTCATTTTGATAATTTATAGTCAATTGACCATCAAGTGCTTCTCTTTAAAAAATGCCGTTATTATTATTATTGATGTTTCTTTAACGGATAAATACAGATATACGTAATTATGACCTCCATTGATCCTAATGAACAGCCTACGTGGAGAGCGGTTTTCTCCGGACGGTTGCTGCTTCCAACACTAGTGATTAATTGGGGCATTTTGTTATTTGCGATTGATACTTTTATAATTACGACGATTATGCCAAGTGTAATTCAAGATATTGGCGGCACGTCGCTTTATGCTTGGCCTGTGATGATTTTTACGGTTGGCGCAATAGTGGGGTCTGCGAGTGCTGGGCCAATAAGAATTAAATATGGCCAGCGAGATGGTTTTGTGCTCGCTGGTTTATTGTTTCTTTTTGGTAATTTGGGGGCAGCATTCGCCTCTACAATCGAAATTTTAATAGCTTGGCGTCTTCTTCAAGGTTTAGGCGGCGGGCTAATCATATCCCAATCATTTGGAGTTGTTGGGTCCATTTATCCACCAGGTCTTCGGACACGCATTTTTTCAGTAATATCGACAACATGGGGGCTAGCGACCGTATTTGGCCCAGCTTTTGGAGGCGTATTTGCGGAGTTAGGGTCTTGGAGGTCTGCATTTTGGGCGCTTGTGCCGCTAACTTTAATTTTTTGCATACTGGTATGGAGGTTTATTGAAAATCAAGGAAAAGGAGAAGGAGTTCAGAGGTTCCCAGTTACCAGGCTCATTTTATTTTCCGCGGGTATACTCACCATCGGATTTACGTCTCAAACGGATGAGAGTATCAACAGAGTTTTGTTGATATTAATTGCAATTTGTTTGGTAGCTTGGGCAATGAGACGAGATGCGCTATCTGTAAATAGGATGTTTCCAAGAAAAACACTAATTCCAACTTCAGCAATAGGCTCTTCATATTGGTATAACTTATTTTTTACCTGCATGTTCATTTTTGCTTTGATTTACTCTACGCTTTATCTTCAAATTCTTCACTCCAAATCGCCAATCGTTGCAGCATATATTAGTGCGAACTTGTCCTTTTGTTGGACTGCCGCCGCTTTGATTTGCGCATCTTGGAGTGGTGTTATGATCCGAGTGGCAGTTGTAGGTGGTGGTTTATTGATGGTGGCAGGCTCGATTGGTTTATATTTGTTCGCATTAGAAGGTCCCATAAGTTTTATTGTTTTATCTTTTGGCCTTATGGGACTTGGTATCGGTTTCTCTAATATTCACGTTATGGCTCTTACAATCGAATGTGCAGAGCACGGAGATGATGCACTAGTAGCATCATCTATTCAAACAATTCGCAATATGGGGCTCGCTTTTGGGTCGGCTTTTGCTGGGCTCTTGGCCAACTCTGCAGGATTAAAGGAAGAGGCATCTCCGGTTGTAATTTTAAGAGCTATCGAACTTATCCACATAGGTGCGATTGTTTTATCTATTTTAACACTAATGTCGTTAATAATATTTATAGGGTATCACGGTAAAGAAAATAGGTTTACTCGTAACCAATAATTTTCGCGTGAAGTGATTGGGTTTTTTTATATAATTCCTGTTGACTTGGTGATGCTTCATTTTGGTGATTGTCTTTCCATTCCGAATAGGGCATGCCGTAAATAATTTCTCTTGCTGCATCAAAATCAAGGTCAATGTCGCGATCTTTTGCTGCAGCCAAATACCACTTCGACAAACAATTTCTACAAAATCCAGCTAAATTCATAATATCGATATTTTGTACATCAGTTCTTTTTTGAAGATGGTTCACCAAACCTCTAAATGCAGCTGCTTCTAGTTCCAATTTCGTAATTCGATCCATTTTTTTGCCTTTCTTTTTTTAAGAAGTAACTAACACATTAAAATGTTTAATGACAATAAAATTGGTTAATATATTTTTCCAGTATTTATACATTAATATTAACAAGGTTTATCAATTCTATACACAAAATTATTCTTTTTAAAATAAATTTTTAGTCTTAGATGTCTCTCTCTATAATTGTAGAACCCTATTCCAATGTGTTAAACTATTGAAGAAAAATTAGTATTGATTAAACTGATAATATTTGCCGCAGAGTTTAGCTTAGTGACACAGATATCGAGGAATATTGATGGTAGAAAAAGCATCTAACAAGACAAACAATGAAGTTGTTGGTAGCTCAAAAATTGAGGTGGTTCATGACTCTGATCTTTCTGATAGCCGGTCAAGTTATGAAGCAACTGATCAAGGCGAAGGGGATTTGGAAATCGTCTCGGTCTCGCTAGATAGCATAAAAAGTCCCAATTTTCCGCCACCTTTTTATGCTCGGTATCATATTTTTTCAATATTAGCTACTATCTTTACTGTAGCTTGGTTTACAATATCTTTTGTTTTTGTGTACGAGAATCTTGGTTTTACAGATTTAGTACAATTGTTGCCTCATGAGTTAGCTGGATTAGTAACGGGTGTTTTAACTCCTGTGGCCTTAGTATGGATTTTTTCAGCCTTTTTTGAAAAAACAAGATTGTATCAAAACGAATCACGTGCTTTAAAATGGCATTTGCAGCAATTAACCTATCCATCTGATGGTGCCAAATCCCGTATTACAGAAATTACTGAAGCACTTCGTTCCCAGACTTTGACCCTTACCCGTGCATCCGAGGATGCAAGTGTGAGAGCGAGTGAAGCAACCGATTTAATTAAACGGCAAACAATGGCGCTAAAAGTTGCTAGTGAAGAAGCCGGTATTAAGGCAGATAGCGCGGGTGATAAACTTCGTCAGCAAGCTGAAGACCTTGTCGAGGCCTCTGATAGAGCAATTGCTCGTGCGCGGGAGGCAGGAAATGTCTTGCATCACCAAAGCCATGATTTGATTAATGTGTCACAACAAGCTACAGCCCGCACTGAGGATATTACTGCTACTCTGCAGAAAAGTGGAGAGAGTTTGATGAGAGTTGCCGAAGAATCATCAAAAAAAGCACAAGAGACCGCTAGATTATATAGTGAGCGAACAGACGAATTCGCTAAAATTTCCTCTGCGGCTGCAAGTAGAGCAGAAAAAATGGGTAATGAGCTCTCAACTCATACAGAGGCATTATCTGGTGCAACAGAATCGGCGGCACAAAGAGTAGAGAAAGTTGCTGGTAATTTGCACGAATATTCTAAAGATCTCACTAGAAGGTCAGAGGAAGTCGCACTTAAATCTGACGCAATTACAATGCAATTACAGGATCAAGTTAAACATTTATCCGATGCTGTGGAAGGAGCTTCTAACAAGACGGATATTATTTCTGGCTCAATCACCGCGTCTGCTCGTGATTTAGTCGACGTTACAGAAACATTAATTACTCAAATTAAACAAGCCGGTGATGAAATCCGTTACGATACAAAAGATCTTTTAAACGCGGGGACGCTTGCATCAGAAAAGATAGAAGTTGTAGCTAATAAATATCGATATCACATTGAAAAACTGGAAGAAACAACAGATAGAGCTTCGGTTCGCGCTCAAGTTGTTGCTTCGCAAATTGATGATGTAAATGAGACATTGGAAAAAACGACTGAGAATTCTTTTGAGCGGATAGAAGAAGTTTCGAGAGTATTTTCAGAAAAAACAGAACAAATCTCAAATAATTCAGAGCGAGTTATTAATGGTATTTCAAAGGCGGGTGATGAACTGCAAGTTAAATCAGACCATATGTTACGCTTAAATGAGTTGGTTGTTGCGAAAATGGGAAATACTTCTGAGGCTATTAGGGGTAGAGCGAGTGAGGTATCAGAGGTTTCGACAGAAGTTAATCAAATTATTCAAGAAAGTGCAGATCGATTGAATGATGCGAGAGTACAACTTAAAGATGTTGCCGACTCAAGTGTTGGCAATATCGATCGTGTTGCTTCAGCGGTAAAAAGAGATTTACATGCTTTAAGTCAAGTTACTGAAAATGTTGATGGTGTGAGTGTAGAATATAGCGAACGTTTGATGCAGATTACTCAGCAATCCGAACTGGCGACATCTAATTTACAAAAACTTGGTGAGCGAATTGAGGGTCAAATTAGAGATTTATCAACAGCCACTAGTGGCGCTAAGGAGGATGTGACGGAAATTAGTGATCAACTATCAAGTCATGCTTCGCTTCTTAATGAGGCATCTAATCTTGCATTGGAAAAAGTTGGTGCGGTTTCAGAAATCCTTAGGGAAGGATCAGACGGCGTATCCTCGCTCTCTAGTAAAGCCGGAGAGCAACTTAATACAATTGGTCTAGCTTTAAATAATAGAAAAAGGGAGTTAACTATTGCTGCCGATGAAGCGATGGAAAAAGTGAACAATGCTTCCGAAAATTTACGACAAAAATCTATCGAATTAAATGAGATTTCAGGAAAAGCTGTTCACGGTATTGGTGACGTGAGCGAAACTATGGCTCATCGATCAGAGGAAGTCGTTGGATCTGCAGATCGTGCTTCCAGGCTTTTGGGGGTTGTTTCAGATACATTGGCACAACAATCACGTGATCTAAGCAGAACCACGGATACGGCTACCGATCAAATTGAAACTGTTGGAGAAAAGTTACACCAGCGATCACGTGAACTGACAGATATTACCGATGATGCAGTATTTAGAATGGATGTTACGTGGGAGACTTTGGAAGATCGTGCAGATAAAATGAAAGTAATTTCAGGTGATCTAATAGGCCAAGTTAGCGAAGCGGCTTCTGCTTTGCACGAGCGGTCTCAGGAATTAGCATCCGCTTCAGAGGGGGCTGTTGCTGACGTCGGGTCAGTGGGTAATGTGCTGTTGCAACAATCTCGTGAAGCGGCGACGGCCGCCGATGAGGCTGCTAATAGATTAAATAGCATTGCACAGGATTTAAGCGAAAATTTTATAGACATTCAGAGCAATTCTGAGGAAACGGAACAACGCTTAAATCTACTCGGAGTGAATTTTAGACAACGTGCGGAGGAATTTGCTCAATCAGCGATCGAGTCTAATTCACACGTTCAAGCATTTGCCGACACTTTGCAAGAGAGGAGCTTGCAAATAACGGGTGCTTCAGACGAAGCTACGGCAAAAGTTGAGGAAGTAGGCGGAGCGTTGTCAGAACGGTCTAGAGAGGTTGCTTTAGCAGTTGATCGGGCAAATAAACTTTTATCAGCTGTTACTTCTGGATTAGAGCGGCATTCCGATGTTTTACATGCAGTTTCAGATCGAGCGGTTGAGAAAACTAAAGATGTTAACGAATTTTTGAAGTCTGGTGCAGATGAGTTGGTAAGAGTATCTGATAATAGCTTAGCGAGACTGGATGATACGAGTAATGCCGTGCGTCAAAGGCTTGAAGATTTAACTATTTCTTCTGATAAGGCGATCGCCAAGTTGGGCGGGGCAGCAGATATGGTTGATGCGCGGGCGGATCAAATGGCTGAAACAGCTCGGCTCGTTGCAGAAACCGCAGAGACCGCTGATCAAGCGATACAAGAAACAACAAAGGTTACAAATGAAGCAGCAGAAAATAATTTAAGTAAGTTAAAATCGGTTAGTGATGCTCTACGAGAGCAGACAAAAGACGTTAATATAGCATCCCAGCGTTTATCAAAAAATATGAGTGGTGCAGGCTCAGATCTGCGTCAACAATTGGAGGATTTGACACAAACCTTTAATGAAGCGTTGTCCGGAATGGATGACGTAGGCAAGAAAGTAGCTCAAAGAGGTGATGAAGTGGGAGCTGTCTCTGAGAAGACATTAGAAAATTTAGCTGATCTAGAAAAATCCATTGAAAAAGGAACAAACAATATTTCAAATGCCTCTCAGAAGATGCTGGAGGATGCGAAAGAAGCTGCAAATAGCGTTAAGCGACAATCAGATAAGTTAGAAAAGACCTCAGCGCAAGCCGTTGAAATTACCGATTCGCTCCGAGAACTTGCAAAAAAATATGGACACGAGGATTTTTTAAGAAGAATGTCTCTAGTTTCAGAAGGGCTACAATCAATTTCAATCGATTTAAATCGTATTATGGATACACGAATTACTGACGAAGATTGGACCCGTTATAGTAAAGGCGATAATAGTGTCTTCTTAAGAAAAATACTCGGGATGAGAAGTAAAACTCAACTTGCTAAAATTAATAAATTATATCGTACAGACACTGATTTTCGAGAGTATACGATGCGTTATATGAGTCAATTCGATGAACTTATTGCTAGTGCCCGCCGTAGCGGCCAAGAGGGCGTAATCGGTGTTGGATTTATGACATCTGATGCTGGAAAAGTGTATATGGTTTTGCAGGCCGCTTTGGAAAAAGAATTTGGTGGTGCAGAGAAAGCATCTGCCTAACTTAAAGGTCTATTTACTTCGTGAAACCTTCCATCATGATATCTAAATTTTGTAAATATTTTTTGTAATGAGTTTGTCAGATTATGGTCAGTACCAGAGATTATTACAGACAGGCCATAGCGTTTTTTCAAGCTAATAATTTTGAGAAAGCAAATGGTATTATCAATGAAGTGATTGATAATAGTGATATTACTCCATCGATGTTAGCTGATTTTGGTGTAATTAAAAGAGCAGTAGGGGAATTAATTGACGCTCGTAAGTATCTCTCTAAAGCCGTTGAAGCGACACCCGAGAATGCTAATTTTTTGTATAATTTAGCTCTGGTTTGTGCAGATCTCAATGAAATCGGGGATGCGGAAAAATACTATGAAATGGCTTTAATTATTAATCCCGATATGCCAGCGGTACTGAATAATCTTGGTAATATAAAAAAGGCTACACACAATATCTTGGATGCCCGTAGATGCTATGAAGAGGCTATAAAATATCAACCTGAATATTTTCAAGCACACAAAAACTTAGCAGATTTGATGGAGTCCTCTGGTTTTGATAAAATCGCAATTAGTTGTTTTACCCGAGCTATTCATATAAAAGATGAGCCTGGATCCATTATCAGAAAAGCTCTAACGTTGCCCTTAATCTTTGATTCAAACGAGGAAATATTAGATTCTCGGGAGAGGCTAGAGATTGAACTAGCTAGGTTAAAGAACGATGAAAAACTGTCACTTGAAGACCCAGTTAATGAAGTAGGAGGTACAAACTTTAGCCTAGCTTACCAAGGATTGGACGATCTCTCTCTTCAAAAGGAAATCGCAAGTCTTTATCAAAAAATTTGTCCATCTTTAGAATTTAGCGCTCCTCATGTAGACGATTGGATGCCTGGTTTGGAGGGAGGTGCGCCTCGTGTCGGTTTCATATCATCGTTTTTTCACGAACACACTATAACTAAATTGAATATCAATCTAATTAATGGATTGCCAAAATCTCGAATCGAGGTCGTAATTTTTTCTTTTTCTAATGTCAATGACCTATGGTCAGAGAAAGTAAGAGAAAGCAGACATAAATTTGTATCGCTACCAAAGAATTTAG
>MDTB01166715.1_pt1 | contig 12527 bp, 10 predicted proteins | sample 811161 | NCBI WGS metagenome assembly MDTB01 (sample SAMN05326650, study PRJNA326480) | marine metagenome | isolation source: seawater | place: Mediterranean Sea | collected 2009 | reverse complement strand
TGAGTAAATTGATTGAAAAAAATATTTATGAGTCTATTACAAAAATTAAAGGTAAAAAAAAATTAGAAGTAAACGAACCGTCTTTTAATCATAACACAATTAAATATTTAAACTTTGCAATTGAAAAAAATGAATTATCATCAGTTGGAAAATATACCTCTAAGTTTGAAGAAAAAATTAAGAAATATTGTAAAATAAGATATTGTTTAGCTACAAATTCGGGCACCTCAGCCTTGCACCTTGCTCTAAAAGGATTTGGGATTAGTTTGAACGACGAAGTATTAGTTCCATCTCTTACCTTTGCTGGAACAGTTAATGCAATTAAATATTGTAATGCAAATCCACATTTTGTTGATTCAAATTTTAAAACAAATTTGGGTATTGACACTTTTAAATTAGAAAAATATTTAAATAAAAATTTCTATTTTGACCGAAAAAAACGTTTAATAAATAAAAATACTAATAATTTTGTCAAAGCTATTATCTGTGTTCACGTATATGGATTTCCCTCAAATATAATACATTTAAAAAAAATAGCAAAAAAATATAAACTTTTTTTAATTGAGGATGCAGCTGGAGCCTTTGGAAGTAAATACAAAAAAAAAAAGTTAGGAACTATAGGAGATGCAGGTATATTTAGTTTTAATGGTAATAAAATAATAACTACAGGCGGAGGTGGAGCTATAGTTACAAATAATAAAAGTTTTTTTGAAAAAATTTATAAGCTAGGTACAACGTCAAAAATTAAACATGCATACGAGTATATACATGATGAGGTTGGTTTTAATTATAGAATGCCGAGTATCAATGCTGCTTTAGGCTTAGCTCAATTAGATTCATTAAGTAAAATAATGACAAAAAAAAAAGAATTATTAAAATCTTACGTTAAAGTATTTCGTCAAAATAAATTTTGTAAAATTTATAGATCAATAACAGCAGAAAATAATTATTGGCTAGTTTTGTTAATTTTAGAAAAAAAGTATGAAAAAAGATTAAATAAAGTTATTAAGTTTTTGATCAAAAAAAAAATATTCGTAAAACCAGTTTGGAAATTGATGAGTTCGTTAAAACATTTTAAAAAATATCCTAAAATGAATTTAGATGGATCAAGAGATATTTATAAAAAGGTTCTTCTTTTGCCAAGCAGTATTAATGACAATTAAAAAGATATAAATTGAAAACTAAAACATTACTTGTATCTTCATTATTTAAAAAAAATAAAAAATATTTAAATCAATTAATTAACTCAATTAATATTCAATCAGATCAAGAATTTGATATACTTTTTACTATTGATAGAAGTGATTACAATTATTATCTCGAAAAATTGAAAACAAAAAAAATTATTTTTTTAAAAGAAAAACTCCCTATCACATTAAATAAATATAGAATATTGAATAAGATTAAAACATTAAGATATGAAAATATAATTTTTCAAGATAGTGATGATACATTTGATAAAGACAGAGTAAGGGTAAGCAAGAAATTACTATTAAGAAATGATTTTGTCATTGGCGACATTATTTTAAAAAAAAGAAAAATTTTTTCAGACTATTTTAGAAATAATCAAAAAATTTTAATTAATGATTTACTTAAGGGAAATATAGCTGGGTATGGTAATATTGGATTTAGAAAAGATATATTAACAAAAAGGAAATTAGAAAAATTAAAAAATATCCCTTCAAAAGTATCAGCTATTGATTGGATTACTTGGTTAATATTTTTACAAGGAGTAAAAAAAATTATATTTAGTTCTAAAATAAAAGTTTTTTATAATAACCGAGCATTATCTCAGTCAAGTTTAAGGAGAATAAATTTAAGTAAATTTAGAGAAAATATAAAGGTTCAATATGAAACATTCAAAAATTTAAGCAAATTTAACAGAACTTATAAGTTAAGATTTCATTTTATCCAAAAAAATTATATTAAATGTGAAACAAAAAAACTAAATCAAATATTTAAAGTTTTTAAAAATAAATATAAAAAGATTTGGTTTTATTTACCAATTTAGGAAAATATAATGATAGCAATAATTCCAGCCCGATCGGGTAGTACTCAACTAAAAGACAAGAATTTGAAAAAAATTAATAAAAAACCTCTTATTTACTATTCGATACTTACTGCTTTAAGGTCAAAACATATTTCAAAGTGTATAGTAACTACGGACTCAAAAAAAATAGCTAAAATTGCAAAATATTATGGTGCAGAAGCTCCTTTCTTGAGACCTAAAAAAATATCATCAAAAAATTCTTTATCTATTGATGCTTATTTACATGCCATTAATAGCTTAGAAAAAAACACAAAAAAAAAAGTTGATAACTTTATTGTATTACAACCAACTAGCCCAATAAGGTCAATCAAAATTATAGATAAAGCAATAAAATTATACTCAAGTAAAAAAATCAAATTTATGATTTCAGTTGGTGAAATTATCTCAAAAAAATATGTTTTCGAAACGAATAAAAATTTAATGATAAAAAAAAGATCAGTTTCATTAATTAATCGTCAAAATTTGAAAAAAACATTCTATCCAAATGGAAACTTTTTCATTATTAATACTAAAGAATTATTAAAAAAGAGAACATTTTATACGAATAAAACATATTTATATAAAATTCCAAAACATTTATCTTTTGATATTGACGACAAAGAAGATTTTGATTTAGTGAAAAAAATTATTGAAAAAAAATTATGATTTTAAAATCTAATATAAGCGATATTGAAAAAAAAATTATTAGTAAACTAAATAGATTTCAAATCTCTGAGAAGGATAATAATGAACTATCGAAATTTTTTAGGAATAAAAATATATTAATTCTTGGTGCTGCAGGCTCGATAGGTTACAAATTTACTGAGGATTTGATTGAAAATTTTTATGTGTTTAAAAATTTATATCTAATAGATAAAAATGAGAATGAATTAACTGATTTAAACAGAAATTTGATTTTAAAAAATTTTGAGAAAAAAATTAATTATCTTTGTTTGGATATTATTAATTTTGATTTAGATGATTTTATAAAAAAAAATAAGATAAATGTATTGATAAATTTTGCAGCAGTAAAACATGTGAGAAGTGAAGAGAATTTCTATTCTACTCGATATATGTTTCAAACTAATTCAATCAATTTTTTACCTAAAAAAAAATATAATTTACAAAAAGTTTTTTCTGTCTCTACGGATAAAACAGTCAATCCTACGAGTATTTTAGGAATTTCAAAAAATCTTATGGAAAAGAATTTGATCAATTATGGATTTAAAAACAATGTATTTGTTTCAACAACAAGATTCGCCAATGTATCATTCTCTAACGGGAGTATATTAAAATATATTTATGAGAGATTAATCCAAAGAAAAAAATTTGGTGTACCAGATAAAATTAAAAGATATTTTATAACTCATGAAGAAGCAAGTTCACTATGTATGAAATCACTTTTAAATCGTTATAAAAACAAAATTTTAATTCCTAGTCCAAAAATTTTAGGAAAAGATTTTTTAATTAAAGATCTTGCAAAAAAAATTGCGTTAAATCTAAAAATTAAAATTAAATTTGTCAAAAATAAAAAAAAATTATTTGTAAAAAATAATAAAGTAAATGTATTGCTTACAAAACCAAATACCCATGGTCAAAAAATTAATGAGGAACTTTTTTCTGTTGATGAAAAAATTTATTTCGATCACCGAGACAAAAGTATAGTTATAACTAAAATGCCAAATATTGATAATTCACTAAACTCATATCTTAAAAAAATTCTCTTGGAAAAAAATTTAATAGGAATTCGAAAACTAATTAAAAAAAATTATAAACAATTTCCTTTTAAATTAAAGTTTGATTTTATTAGTAAAACTCTTTAAGACATTTTTCAATGAATTTTCAAACAAAATTTTTAAAAGTCTTTTGTTTTAATTTCTGTATTAGCTAATATTCTATTTTTCGATTTTTTACCAATAATTTTAGAGTAAAAGTTTGCATTAAGTTTTGTTTCTGGTCTTTGTAAAACTAAATTTTGATCATTAAATTTATCTCCTTTTTTAATTTCTTTGTTCGCATATATGCCTCTTCTCATAATTTTTGAAGATTTTTTTTCTTCATTACTTAATGATCTATTAAAATTTCCTAAAATTGTTTTACATAATTTTATAGATGTTACGAGATGCTTCATTTCTTTTGGATCAGCTGAAATAGCATGATCCCAACCAATCATCTTTTTATTTAAAGTAAAATGTTTTTCTATGACTTTAGAACCTAAAGCTGCAGCTATTAGTGGCACTTCAGGTATAGTAGAGTGATCTGAGTAACCAGACTTAAATTTAGTTATCTTTCGCAAAAGAATAATATTATTTAAATTAATAAATTTAGGGTTTTTAGGTGGATAGAGAGATATACAATGTAAAAATACAACATTCTTTTTGTTTTTATTATGAAAAATCTTAGCAGCTTTTTTTATTTCTTTTATTGTAGCTGTACCTGTCGAAATTATAAGAGGAATTTTTATTTTGGATACTAGATTCAACAAATAATAATTATTTATATCCATAGATGCAATTTTGATAAAGTCGCATTTAATTTTTAGTGCATCTAGTAATTGTTTCTTATCAAACACGGCTGTACCAAAATCTATTTTATTTTTTTTTGCGAAATTTCTTAATTGTGACAAATCCTCAAAATTTGTTTTATATCTTAAAACGTCCTTTAATAATTTTGGATTTTTTAAATAAAACTTATTTGAAAAAAGTTTTTCATCCCAAGATTGAAACTTAACAGCATCACATTTAGCTTTTTTTGCCTCAAGTATAGTTTTTTTTGCAATTTTTAGATTTCCGTTATGATTTGCCCCAATTTCAGCAATTATGTATGGAGGATCAAATTTTTTCATTTATTCCTTTTTTTGTTTTTTTAAAAATCTATTAGCAAGCTTTAGTTGATCATGAGTACCTATGTCAAACCAAGTCTCATACATTGGATAAAGTAATATTTTAAGTTTTTTTTTAATTAATGAATTAATAAATTCGACTGCATTTATTTTTATTTTTTTTGAACTTGAAATACAGCTTTTTTTTAGAAAATATATTCCAGTATTTATCCAATAATTTAATATTGGTTTTTCGTCGATATTATGAATATTTTTACCGTTTGTTTTGATAACTCCAAAATTTACTCTTGTTTCATGTTTTTTTGCACACAGTGTTAGATCTGATTTGTTTTTAATATGAAATTCAAATAAATTATTAATGTTCAAATTAGTAATAATATCACTATTTATGACCAGAATATTTTTATTAAGTTTATCTTTAATTCTTAATAAAGAACCAAATGTATCTTGCGGTTTTTTTTCAATTATAGGAATTATTTTTTTTGAATTAATTTTTTTTAAAAATTTTAAAATAGCCCCGCTTTTATAGTGTAAAGTAATATATATTTTATGAACATTTATATTATCTATTTTTGATATAATTCTTTGTATAATAGGCTTTCCATCTACCTCAATTAAAGGCTTTGGTTTGTTGATAGTTAATGGCCTAAGTCTTTTCCCAAATCCACCTGCCATAATAACTACATCAAAAATTTCTGAAATTGACTTAGTGTTGGTATACTTTTTATCATATTTTATAAAACCTAAATAATTTTTTTTATTATCAGTAATTGGAAAAATAAAAATATTTTTTTTTTTTTACTAATTTAGATAAGTTTTTAAATATTTTTTTATCTGTATTTAATATTTTTACTGGATTTTTATTCATTATTTTTTTTACAGGTGTTGTTTTAGAGATACTTTTCAAAATTGATCGTCTTATATCTCCATCTGTAATTGATCCAACAAGCTTTTTACCTTTAAGAATAAAACAAGTTTTAATTTGATTTTTATTCAATTTGTCTATTACAAAATTCAAATTTTTATCTGCAGAAATTTCAATATTTTTATTTCTTTCAATTATATTTTTTATTTGATTATCCATAATTTAGACAAAATACCATGATTTATATTTTTTAAAATTTTATTTTTTTTTATAAACATATATATATCAATATTGTCTATGAACTTATATTTGTATCTTGAAATACTTAACAGAGAGTTTCTCTCAAAAATGCTGATAGGAATGGAGAGTGCCTCAAAAGGAGCAAATGTTTACTTTGGAAGAGTCAAGCCGTATTTACTTAGAGGATTTTTCGCACCGGGTGTTATTTTAGAAAAATCTAATACACCTGCTCCTAAAAAAATTAAAGAATTATTATTTTATAAGAAAAAAAATTTTTCAATTACAAGTCTTGATGAGGAGTCTGGATTATTAAGCATAAAATCTAATAAAAGAAATAATTTTAACGATTATCGAAAAACAAGATTTTCAGAAAAAAGTGTTAATCTAACTGATAAAATTTTTACCTGGGGAAAATATAATTTTAATAATTTAAAAAAAGAATTTAAAAAATTCGAAAAAAAATTTGTTCTTTCTGGAAATCCTAGATTAGATTTTTGGAGAGAGGATTTTGATTTTTTTTATAAAACAAAAAAATTTAAATATTCTAATTATATTTTGTTTAGTCTGAATATCCCTTACTTGGTCTCGAATAAAGAATTTAGTAAAAAATTAAAATTTTTAGAAAAATCTGAGTACTTCAAACGGGGCATGACTAAAAAATTTGTAATAAAGAAAAAATTAGATGGATATAATATGTATAAAAAATTTTTAGAATTAATAGCAAAACTTTCAAAACTTACTAAGTTAAAGATTATTGTTCGACCACATCCCACCGAACCTATAAATAATTATAAATCTTTAAAAAAATTTAATAACGTAATTGTTAGTAAAAAAGGAAGTTTGTCCGAATGGATATATCATTCAAGAATTGTAGTGCATTCTGGATGTAATGGTGGTTTCGAGTCCTCTATTAGGGGAGTACCAACAATAGCATATGTACCTTTTAAAACAACTCATGGTAAAGAGGCAGCAAATAAATATTCTATAAAAGCAAATACTCAAAAAAAATGTCTTAAATTTATTTGTGATGAAATAAATAAAAATAACCGAAATAAAAAAAATAAATTTGAACAAATAAGATATTATGCTTTAAATTTATTATCAAAAAAACCGGCTTATAAAATCATTTCTGAAAATCTTCTGAAATTGATTAAAAGTAAAAATTTGAAATATAGTAATAATAACTTTTTTTTAATGGTTAGGTTTAAATTAAGAGATCTAAGATCTACCCTTATGAATAAAGAATATGGTGATGAAAGGAAATTTACGTATTTTGATACTCAAGAGGTACTTAATACATTTAGAATTTTTCAAAGCATGAATCCAAAATATAAAAATTTAAAGGTTATTTTTTTAAAAAAAGACATAATTTTGATTAAAAAGTAAGATTTAATGAACATTTTAAAAAAACTTTCATTTCTTTTATCAGTTGAAGAACGAAAACGTGCAGTTTTAATTTTTTGTATAGCTATAATTTTATCAATAATAGAGTTAGCGGGAATAGCTTCTATTTTACCTTTTATGGCGATATTAGTAGATCCAGAAGTTATTGAAAATAATTTAAAATTAAATAAAGTTTTTCAAGTTTCAAAGAATTTAGGGATAGAAAATAAAAATCAGTTTCTCTTATTTTCAGGATTAATAGTTTTTTTATTATTAATTATATCATTACTAATGAAATCTTTAGTAACATATTTACAAATTAATTTCTCCTCTGGTGCTAGGTATAATATTGAAAGAAGAATTATTAAAGGATATTTAGCCCAATCTTATAGTTGGTTTCTAGACCGGAATAGTGCTGATCTTAGTAAAAACATTCTTTCGGAGGTAAATATGGTTGTGCAGAATGGTATTAGACCAATGATGGATCTATTAGCTAAAAGTGTTGTAGCTATAATGGTGATATCTTTACTAATAGCTGTTGACCCAAAACTTGCTTTGACTGTTGGTTTAACTCTTAGTTCTACTTACGTTATCATATATTTATTGATCAGAGGTTATTTGAGATTTTTAGGTGACGAACGCCTTAAAATTATTCGAGATCGTTTTTCTTTAGTAAACGAAGCTTTCGGAGCAATAAAACAGATTAAAATTAGCACACTAGAAAAATTTTATATTGATAGATTTTCCAGTAAAGCCAAAAATTTAACTAAATACGAGGCATTATTTTCTGTCCTTAATCAGCTGCCACGTTTTGCCATTGAGGCGGTTGTCTTTGGGGGAATGTTGTTACTAGTACTTTATTTAATGGTGAAAAGTAGTAATTTTATAAGTGTTATTCCAATTCTTGCGTTATATACACTTGCTGGTTATCGATTAATACCTTTATTACAAGCGATCTATATCAATATTAATACTTTACGATATATTGGACCACCTCTTGAGGCTTTGAATAAAGAGTTATTAAATGTAGAAATTTTAAGTCCGAGTGAAGAAGAGGAAAATAAAGAAATCCTTAAACTTAAAAAAGAAATTACATTAAAACAAATAAACTTTAAGTACTCAAGAGAGTCTCAATTTTTTTTAAGGGATGTTAATTTAAACATTCCTGTAGGATCTTTCATTGGAATAGTAGGATCAACTGGTTGTGGAAAAACTACTTTAATTGATATAATTTTAGGATTATTGGAAACTCAAGATGGAAAACTAGAAATTGATGGCAAATTAATTGATAAAAATAATCTTAGAGCGTGGCAAAGGTCAATTGGTTATGTTCCACAACAAATATATTTATCAGATGATACTATTGCTGCAAATATAGCATTTGGGGTAGACCACGATAAAATAAATCAAGAAGCTGTCATAGATGCTGCAAAAATTAGCCATTTACATGATTTTATAGATAATGATTTATCCTTAAAATATCAAACAGTAGTTGGTGAGCGTGGGGTTAAGTTATCTGGTGGACAAAAACAACGTATAGGTATTGCTAGAGCATTATATCATGATCCCCAAATTCTCATTATGGATGAAGCAACCAACGCTCTTGATAATTTAACTGAACAAACCGTAATGAACTCAGTTCTTAAACTAAAAAAATTAAAAACTATAATTTTGATAACACATCGTTTAAGTTCAGTTAAGAATTGTGATAATATAATATTAATTGAAAAAGGTAAAATTACATATCAAGGAAAATTTGAACAAATATCCCAAAACAGTGATTTTTTTAAAAAAGTTAACGATAAATCAAAAATAGAGAAATAACTTATTTTGAAAGGTTTAAACTTAGTAAAAAAATAATGAGAAAAATTAACTATGTAACTTTTTCCTCTATACCGTCACCACTACCAAGCTCGTTACAGATTATAAAAACATGTGAAAGTTTTTCAAAATACAAACATCATGTAACATTAATAAAACCTGGGACTGGTTATAAAAGAATTTCAATAAAAAAATATTATGAAATTAAATTTAAAGTAAATATCAAAGAATTTAAATTTTTTAAAAAATTCCCAAAAGGTTTAAGTTTTTATTTATATAGTTTATGTTGTTTATTTTATATTTTAAAAGAAAAAAACTCAATTACTATTACAAGGAATTATTTTATTTGTTTTATACTCACATTATTTAAAAAAAAAACAATTTTAGAAATTCACCATGATACAAAAATTGAAGGTAGGGTAACAAAATTTATTTTGAATTATTTAAACTTATTTAATAAAAAAGATTTGATTAATATAATAGCTATTTCTAATTCAGTTAAAAATTTATTTGTAAATAAGTATAATGTTATTCCACAAAAAATTACAGTACTTCCAAGTGGAAGCTCTATTAGAATTAATCAATTACCTAAATTTCGAGATGATAAAAGAATGAAAATAGGATATTTTGGCTCAATTTCTCCATCAAAAGGAATTAATACTCTTATAAGATTATCTAAAATAGATCCTGACAATGACTACTATATATATGGCGGAACCAAAGAGGAAATGATTAAGCTAAGAAAGGGTAATACAAATAAAAATTTGTTTTTAAAAGAAAGCATACCTTATTCTAACCTTGCAAATATTTTGATGGAAATGGATGTTTTAACTTTACCATATACAAAAATAATTAAATCTGCAGGTGAAATAGATGATATTTCAAAATATACTTCACCACTTAAACTCTTTGATTATATGGCAGCTGGCAAGATGATTATATCTTCTGATTTAAAAGTTTTAAGAGAGATAATTAGCAAAAAAAATGCTTTTTTTATAAAAAATAATGAAAATATATATGAATGGAAAAAAAATATAATTTTAGCAAAAAACAATAAAAATAGAATTTTTATCATTAGTAAAAATAATTTTAAATTGTCAAAAAAATATGATCATTTAAAAAGGGTAAAAAGTTATCTAAGTTTTTAATTTATTTTGTGCATATTTTGTTTTATTTATGAATAAACAACCATCAGTCTCAATAATTATTCCCTATAAAGATAATCTAAATTTTTTATTTTCTGCGCTTAACTCTGTATTTAGACAAACATATAGAAATTTTAAAATTGTGATTATATATGATAATCAAAATAAAGCTGACTTATCGAAAATAAACAAATTTCTTAAGATAAATAAAAGAAAAAAATTACCATCCATCTCGATAGAAGTTAACAAAATAAATTTAGGAGCTGGATACTCAAGAAATAAAGGAATTAAAAAAAGTAAAACAAAATATGTTGCTTTTCTTGATTCTGATGATTTGTGGGTAAAAGATAAACTTAAAATTCAAATTAATCATATGGAAAAAAATAATTACGTTTTTTCACATACTTCATATTACGTAATAAATGATAAAGATAAAGTAACCTCAATAAGAAATGCAAGATCAAACATCACTTTTGATGAACTTTTGAGATCTTGTGATATTGGATTGTCTACAGTAATTTTGAATACTAAGTTTATAAAAAAAAATAAATATTATTTTCCTAAAATTAAAACAAAGGAAGACTTTGTACTTTGGTTAAGAATAATAAAAAATTTAAAATCTATTAGTGGATTAAATAGAAAATTAACATACTATAGAAAGACCGGTAATTCATTATCCTCGGACAAATTTACAAGTTTAGTTAATGGTTATAAAGTTTACAGAAATTATATGAATTTTAGTAAAAGTAAGTCATTATATTATTTAATTATTCTCTCAATCAACTTTTTAAGAAAGCTTTTATTTAAATCGTAAAATTAATGCAATTGTATTTATATATATCTTTTTTTTTAATTATTTATTTATTAATAATTAATTTTTTTTTGAAAAAATCTAACCTCAGCCTTGATAAAGAATTAAACAACGAAAACCATAAATCACTTTTAAGAGAAGATAATTCAACACCTTTGTCAGGAACATTTTATTTTTTACCAATAGTTTTAATTTTGTTTTATTTAGATACTACGTTTATAATTTTTTGTAGTTTGTTTTTTATTTTAGGTTTACTTGCTGACTTAAAAGTTATCACTTCCTATAAATTGAGATTAATTTTTCAATTTTTATTTTTTTCATTATTATTTTTTATTAATAAAGATATCATAATCGATACCAGAATAGCTTTCATTGATGATTTAATGAATAATAATTTAACAAGAATTTTGATTTGCACATTTTTCTTTATGGTTCTGATTAATGGCTTTAATTTAATTGATGGAACTAATTGTTTATGTTCTCTAAATTTTGCCCTCATATTATTTTTTACATATTTATTAATTATTAATTTAAATGTTGATTACCTAAATGAGGAATTGAAAATATTGTTATTCCCAATAATATTTTTTCTTATACTAAATTTTTTTGGATACAATTTTCTTGGAGATGGCGCAGCGTATGGACTTGGTTTTTTGATTGGATATTTTTTACTAAAAATTTCTTTAATAAATAATTCTATTTCACCTTATTTTATTGCTAATTTACTTTGGTATCCTGCATTTGAGAATTTTTTTTCTATCATGAGAAGAACATTTTCAAAAACAAACAATTATTTACCTGATAATGATCACTTGCATCAGTTAATTTTTAAATTCTATAAAAAAAAAAGTAATATTAAAAAAAATTTTTTACTTAGTTCCTTAGTTGGATTATCTATTAATTCGATATTGTTTATAAATTATTTAATCGGCTTTAATTATTATAATCATACAATGACACAAGTTATATTGATTATCGTAGGTATATTAATATATTTAATATTCTATTATACTTTAAAAAAAAAACTTGGCTAAAAATTTTTTAGAACTATTATTTAAAAGTTTCTTTATAACAAAAATAAAATTGATTTTATGTATAATATAATATTTTTTTTTACATATTTTTTTTTATTACTTATATCTGTAATTGGATTTGGATTTTTTTTTCAAAAATTATGTTTTAGAGGAATTAAAAAATTTGACGATCAAACAATAATTTTTACCGGATTTCATGGGTTATTTTTTTTGACTGTGATATCCTTGCTAACAAGCATATTTGTTCCACATAATTATATACACAATATATTACTTCATCTTTTTGGAATTTCATTTTTTATATTTTTTAAATACGAGAATAAGAAAAAATATTTAAAAACTATTTTTTTTATTTCA
>MDTB01137847.1_pt1 | contig 12527 bp, 6 predicted proteins | sample 811161 | NCBI WGS metagenome assembly MDTB01 (sample SAMN05326650, study PRJNA326480) | marine metagenome | isolation source: seawater | place: Mediterranean Sea | collected 2009 | reverse complement strand
TGCGAACCCAGCTTGGTTCGCGAGAAGTGGAACACCCGCTTACAGGCTGTAGTTTGCACCCAGGTAGAAATAGCGACCAATCGGGCTAACTGGATAGGCTATCTCAGATCCATAAGGATTTTCGTCAGTGACATTGTTGACACCGAAGTAAACGGAATAATTATTCCCGGTATAACTACCCCGGAGATCGGTAATGAACGTTTCTTCGTCAGTAAACGCGCTCGGGCCAAAGTTGGCCATAACCGTTTCAATTTCAGTACCCGCTTCATAGTTGAGCGTCTGTTTGCTTAAGTACATGGTAGAAACTTCAAGCGAAATAGGACCGCGAATGGCACCAAAAGAGAATAAACCGGAATTTTCAGGACGACGCATCTCACCTAATTCGTCGTCAACAGCGCCACCTTGCTCAATAAAGTCCAACTTGCTTACCGATGTCCATACGCCACCGACGGAAAACAATGTATCGAAAGCGGAGAATCCGTAGTTAATCGAAACATCGGTTCCTTCATATACCGCCGCGCCGAAGTTCAACTGCACCTGCCTCAAGAAATCGAGGCCTCCTGATTGGGCGGAAAGCGTATCGTCATTTCTGCTGATCAAAGGACAGAATTGGTTAGCAAGCGAAGCCGAATCGTAACAGCGATCAACGATGTTTTGCGAAGACACGCTAAGAATAGCATCAGCTATCTCAACTTCGATGAAGTCTACCGAGATCGCTAGACCCTCGATGAATCGCGGCGTGAAAACAATACCAAAACTTGTTGTTTCGCCGGTTTCAGGCGACAGATTTGGGTTGCCCCCAGTCGCACCTGGGAAGCCTGCAGAAAGAGGATCTTCGAACGCGTAATCGCCCTGGGAATCGTAGATATTGTCGTTACTAACATTGTTAGCAACTAAATCTTGAATGCAGTTGGCTTGTCTTAGCAGCGGATCCGCACCCGTCTCGATATTGTTTTTGTCGCAAGGATCAGAAGGCCTGAAACGTGCGCCCTGCTCCGGTGAGAAAAGTTCGAACAGGTTCGGTACCCGCGTCGCTTCGCTGTACGTATAACGCAGTCGAGCATCTGTGGTGGGCGCCCAGGTTAGACCGTACTTGAGCGTTGTCTGTTCTCCGAATGTAGAGTTATCACTGCTTCTGTATGCGAGATCTAAGCCTAACTCGTAAGCAAGTGGCGCATCAGAGAGAATCGGCAAACCAACCTCGAAGAAGTAATCAAAGAAATCATAGTCAGCACCACTAGAGAGCAGTCTGGTCGAGGGCACTCGGCCGAGGCTCTTCGCGTTACTGACATCGCCAACCCAACTGCCAGCGCTGAAGGCCTGGCCGTCGAAGGTTACGCCCGAAGTAGGAAGTATGCCTTGGTCGAGCGATCCAAACGTTTGGCTTGACTCTTCAGTGCGCCATTCCACGCCAGCAACAAGTCCGATGGCGCCGCCCGGCAGAGAGAAAAACGAAGAGCTATCGCCGGATACGAATCCTGACACGACTTGCTGTTGAATCTGCTCTTTGACCACTCGGTCATAAGTAATGAAGTCGAGAGATTCTTGCGACATCGCGCCCTCGCCACCCCATATGTTCATTGGCTTACACTGGCCATCCCCGGGGTTGAAGGTAAAGAATGAACCAAGATTACCGCCACCTACAAACTGGAAAATATTAAATGGTGTGGTCTTCGGATATGCAGTCGGATCTAAGTCCGACCGGCAAACCGGTTCTCCCGTAGCAGGATCAGTAACCGCATCAATCGCTGCGAAAAAGCGGTCTGCGATCATTTCTTCGGTGTCGAGAAGTTTTCTATCGAATTTTCCGAAGTTCGCGGAAATCTCATACGAAAAGTTCTCCGATAGTTCGCCCTCTAGGCCAAAGACTATTCTTGTAGTCTGCCGAGTATTAGTAGAAATGTTAGGACCCCAGTCGGCGGAGTCTCTAGATATGTGAAGTCCACCGTCGAGCCCGGCAAAGCCTAAACCATCATTGTTTGCAAGTGACACCAGTTCTTGCGGAAGATACGGATTGTCGGGTCGTCCATGCAAAAGGTCAGTAAAATTGTGCCCACCCATCATCATTTTAAGCTGCTGGTAGACGTACTTACCTTCCCAGAAAAAAGAGGTGGAGTCGCTCAGGTCAAAGTGCCCGTTTATATCAATCGACTCTTGTTTCTTAATCGGAATGGCCGATCTCCGGTTAGGTCTGATGTAGCTATCTGTCGCGCCGAAGTGGTTGAACGATCCAGCGACAAGGCCATCGGTATAAGGCGCCACAGTGCCATCCGGACGGATAACCCAACATCCACCTGCGATTCCGAAGGCACCAGCTCCATCGAGTGAGCTATTATAACCTGTGAAGCTTTGCAGGCAGTCAGTTACGCCGTTACCGTCCAAATCGGGCTCGCTCCCTAACGGAACTTCAACGCCAAAGTCACCGGCGGCGATGACACCATACTCAGACGTAATATTAAACGTTCTACCCGGCAGCAAAGCTCTGGGTGGCGCATTGGCGGCTCTGCTAAACAAAGCTTGCTCTGCTGTAGTCAACGACGCCGCGTCCCCAAACTCGTCAGCATATTCTGCTAAGAAGGTATCTTGATCCGGTATTCTCAAGCCCCATGGAAATAAACCCGTATTAGCGAAGTTGTAATACTGGTACAGGTTTGGAGTTGAAGACGAGTCTAAATCCCCTTTCTGAAAACGTAATGCGGGGTTTTGGTCGTCGTTGAGTATCATCGAATTCGCAAGGAAATCGCGCTGACCCATCATCAAACCGCTATCGCTTTCTGTTTGTATGCCGATTACGACGTTACCACGACCCTCAGCGAAATTGCTGCCAATCGTTAATGTCATTCTATTGGCGTTAGTATCGCCCTCTTGATCAGAACCGGCCTGGATACCGACGTCGATTCCTTCGAAGTCGTCTTTCAAAATAACGTTAACGACACCCGTTAAGGCATCCGCTCCATATACAGCAGAAGCGCCTCCAGACAGAATATCCACTCTTTCTATTAACCCACTGGGAATGGTGCTGATATCGACAGCGGAGGTTCCTTCGATACCGGAAACATGGCGCCTGCCATTTACAAGGGTTAACGTTCTCTTGGTGCCTAATCCTCTTAAATCTAAAGCGGAACCGCCAAAGTTTTGCGTTTGACCGATATTCACAGCCGATGCATCCACCGAGTTGGTCGCAGTAACGCTGTTTAATAACGGTGGAGAATCATTGAGTACCTCACCAAGGTCGAACTCACCTGATTTCGAAACCGCGTCTTCGTCTAGGCTAACGATCGGTTGCGATGAATTCTCGTTAGTCGTTTTAAGTCGCGTTCCAGTCACTACGACTTCTTCGATAATTGCAGCCTCATCTTCAGCCGCGGCTGCGGCTATACCCACTATACCCACTGTGGCGATCGTTCCACCCAAAGCGGCGACGCCTTTCATGAACCTTCTCATGCCAAACATTAATAACTCCTTGTTAAGACCTAAGCGATTCCCTCCAGATACTGTGCACAAACCACATACCGCTCTCCGCCACTCACACAGCAAATTACGTGCCATGAAACAGCCGTTAACAAAAGGTTTACTTTTTATTGATGTTTCTACAAATCTCAGCGCGAAAGGGAAGCCATTTCGCACCAGATCGGTCCCTTAAGCGAAGTGCTGAACCGATTCTGTGCACTAGCGACCCGTATCTGTCGCATAACAGCATGAAATAGGTGATGAATAAACTTGCCTGGGGATACGGCGAACTCACCAAAGACGTCGTTTAGTTAAGCGAAAAAGGGTACTCATTGTTAGTAAATGCCCTCACATTGTCGGCTTTTGCTTGGCAGCACTATGCAGCACTTCCTGATCGATTAATGCCTCAAAATTAGCGATTGGTGCTCCGTAAACCTGCGCACGTCTCTGGCACTGTTGTGATAACAAGCCGAGCGAAGGAATCCTAAACCGTCGTTAACTTACGGTTAACTTGATACGATCACCGCGACCGGTTGACCAGCTGTTACCGTCTGACCCTCTCTAACCAAATACTTTACGTTACCAGATACAGGGGCTTGTATCGGAAACTCAGTTTTCATCGCTTCTAATATAATAATGTCTACTCCAGCCGACACGCTCGCCAATGAGTCCGTCTGAATGCGCCACACCGAGGCGGTCATCGGACTCTCGACTACAAGGCCATCCAGCAACTCACTATTAAGCATGGAGCTCCTATCAAAAGCACCAGATGCGACTTGCTCATAACTTTCGTCAGGACCGTCATGCAAATCCACTGCCTGCCATCTGGCGAGTTCCTCGCGAAATGCGACATCGCGCTGATTGGTAAAAGACGCGATCGATTCTGACTCGTTCGCAAGAAAACGTTCATGCGCAATCAGATCAAATTCGCTGGTTTGAATGCTAGGCACAAACGCGCCATGTTGCGCAGCCTCGCGAAGCTCGAGGAGTTCCTGTGAATCAACAGGATAAAACTGAATCTGATCGAAATGCCTCAGCAACCAACATGAATCCGTATCACCGGCAAAGCCCTGCTGCCGCCAAACCGGTGTGGTACGCCCAACAAATTGATAGCCACCCGGCCCTTCCATGCCGTATACACACATATAGGAACCACCAATTCCGACTGAATTTTCAGCAGTCCATGTGCGTGCCGGATTGTATTTGGTGGTTACAAGGCGATGCCTTGGGTCCAGCGGCGTTGCAACCGGCGCACCCAGATAGACATCGCCTAGCCCCATAACCAGATAGCTGGCATTAAAAACGATGTCCTGCACAGCTTGCTGGTCATCTAACCCGTTAATTCGTCTGATAAATTCAATATTGTCTGGACACCAGGGCGCATCACTCCTAACGCCTTTCATATACCGCTCCACAGCGAGCAGGCAAGCGGGGTCGTTCCAAGCAAGCGGCATACGCACAATCCGCGTCGGCAATTTAGACGCAGGGGATTGCAAAGCTTCTTGAAACATGGGCTGTAAGGCCCTTATGAGCGCCTGCACTTGCCACTGCTTTGGAGCATAGCGAATCTGCAGGGATCGGATGCCGGGCGTCATCTCCACCAAACCGGGTAAATCACTCTGCCTAATAGCTTGCACGAGATGATGCACGATGACACGACTTCGCAAGTCCAAAACCAAAGCCCCGATTTCAACCAAGATCCATTCCTGCCCGGCACGCCGAATCAAAACCTGAGGTTGGTCGTCGGACTGCCACAAAATTGGTGTGGCTAAGGCGTCAATACGCTTGGTTGGCGGCATGGATAGGACTTGCCTGCCCAGCGTCTGCAGCCACTGTTCTTGTTGCGCAGATGTCGCAAGCGCTTCCTCCAAGTCTACCGGGACCAAGGCAACGCTTTCACCAGGGCACAGCTGGCCAAGCTTCCAACGATCCGCAGTAATCACAACCGCCGGGCAAACAAAACCGCCGAGCGAGGGCCCATCCGGCCCGAGCACCACTGGCATATCGCCGGTAAAATCTATGGCACCGAAGGCGTACGCATTATCGTGAATATTAGAAGGATGCAGGCCGGCTTCACCGCCATCCTCTCGCGCCCAGTCGGGTCGCGGCCCGATCAAACGAACACCGGTTCTACTGGAGTTGTGATGCACGTCCCAAGCAGCATTGAAGAGGCGATCCATGTCCGCTTCGGTAAAAAAGTCTGGCGCACCATGCGGCCCCATCAACACCCGAATTTGCAAACGGTTTTTATATAGCGATGCTACGCTGAGCTGTGTCTTGGTTGCGGCAGCTAAGTGGTCTTGCGATTGCCAACGCACCACATCGCCGGCACGTAGTGCGCGCCCCATGTGTCCACCGAATTGACCGAGAGTGAACGTTGCTGCAGATCCCAGGAACGGTTTTGCTGCAATACCCCCGCGAACCAGTAAGTAGCAGCGCATACCTTGATTCAAATCTGCAATGGTCAGAGTTTCACCCGGCCTAACGTTGAAAACTTGGTTGCAGGCAACAGCCTTCGCGCCAACCGTAACGGATGCGTTAGCTCCGGTTACGACACAGGTGGCAGCGTTACGAAACCGTAGCGATAGACCTGCCATCACCATTTCCAAACCAGCAGCAGCAGCCGTATTACCAAGCAAGCGGTTACCAAGCTGGAAGGACAGTTCGTCCATTGGGCCGGACGGCGGTACGCCGACTTCCCAATACCCCTGCCGACCCGGATAAGCCTGAATAGTCGTCTGTACACCTGGATGGATTACTTCAAATTCATTTGGCACGTACTCAAGATCTTGCAAACAACCCGTATGTATCTCCGCCTCAACAAAAGACGGCATATTGATGGCTGCGTGTAAGTAATCTCGATTCGTGGCTATGCCATGAATTTGGGTGTCTAGTAACGTCGTTGAGAGTTTGCTGATGCTTTCGGTACGAGTCTCCGCAAAGCTCATCACATTCGCGAGCAGTGGATCAAACCAATGCGACACCTGTGAGGCGCCATTTACCCAGGTATCGAGGCGCTGGTGCTTTCCAAACGTAATATCCATTTGCCCTGGTGTAGGCCGAAAATTTAGATACGGATCCTCAGCATATAAACGTACCTGTATTGCTGCGCCTTGGGGGGCAAGATCGGCCCGCAGAGTCTCAAGTGGCGGCAGAGTCGCGTCCGCAAGCCGTACCATCCATTCGACCAGATCAATGCCGTAAACCAGCTCGGTTACGCCATGTTCAACTTGTAACCTCGTATTGACCTCTAGAAAATAAAACTGCTGTGTTTGGCTGTCGTATAAAAATTCTACCGTGCCGGCACTGGCATAGTGTATGTGTTGTCCCAGCGCAGCCGCCTGAGCATGCAACGCCTCGCGGACTTGCGCCGGTATATTTGGCGCAGGACACTCCTCCACCACTTTTTGGTTGCGACGCTGCAGGGAACAGTCACGGTCCCCCAGAACAATTACGCCGCCTTGTCCGTCACCAAATATTTGTACTTCGACATGGCGCGCTGCGGTTAGAAACTTTTCGACAAAAACACCGGCCTCGGCAAAATTTGCGGCGGCCATTTCCACTACGCTCGCATAGGCACCCAACAACTCGTCTTTATTGTTGCAGCGCTGCATGCCGATACCGCCGCCGCCTGCGGTGCTCTTCAGAATGACGGGGTAACCCATCTTCTCGGCCGCCTTAGCCGCATCTTGCACATCGGCTAGTAGGTCTGTGCCAGGTAACAGATTGACGCCAACGGTTGCCGCAATTTCGCGCGCGATATGTTTCACCCCAAAAGTGCGAAGCGTTTGTGGCGATGGCCCGATAAAGCGCACATTGCGTGCCGCTGCGCGCTCGGCAAAGTCCGCGTTTTCGCTTAAAAAACCATAACCAGGATGGATTGCATCGGCGCCCACGGCTTCTGCTGCCGCTAATATCTGTTCGGCATCAAGATAGGTCGTGCTGACATCGCTACCCTGTAAATCGACTACTTCGTCGAAATCATTGAAGTATCCAGCATCTGTCTCAGCCTGGGTACGAAGTCCCACACTAGCAATATCCATGGCTTTTAGGGTACGGGCAATGCGCACAGCCGCGACGCCGCGGTTTGCGATAACAACTTTATTAATCAATCTGTGTAGACCATTTTGCAACCGCGATCGGCGTAGGGTTATAACCATTGCACGGGTTGTTAAGCTGCGGACAATTCGATATCAGCACAAGCACATTCATCAACGCCTGCAGCTCCACATACTTACCCGGACCGCTGACCCCATCCTCGAACGTCAAACCGCCTTCAGGTGTCACTGGCACATTCATAAAAAAGTTAACGTTGTGCGCCAAATCTCGTTTTGTCAGGCCAATATGCGCATACTCTTTGTGCAACGCCAACAACCAACTATTGCGGCAGGAATGCATGGTCTTTTTTTCTAGCGCATAGCGCACTGTATTGCTCTCGCCGGAGCATGCACCGCCCAGGGTGTCGTGCCGGCCACAGGTATCGTCAACGATGGTAAGCATCGGTTTACCTAGGTTAGAAATAAGCGTTGAGCCCTTCGTTAGGTATAGTGCCTGTTGCGTCCGAATGGTGTCGAAGGCACTGTATCTTTCAAACGGTGAATCCGCATTGAAGAAAAGTGTATCGGCTGCCTGATTACCGTGCAGATCGGTAATGCGAACCGTCTCGCCCGCGGCAATTTCTTGCAACCAATAGTCTCCCGCTTGGATCTCCCACTGGGCATTCGCACCCAATGCCTGCTCGTTCTGTTCTTGCATCGTTACCCCCCCAAATAATAAATTTCGTTATTTTGAAAGCCGCGCCGATTTTCCTCGCACAGGATGCGGCAAGGATCATCCGCGGCAGGCGGCGGTACGGTGAAGAGCCGATAGCCAATGGGTTTACGGGGATAGACTGATTCATCATTGAACGGGTGTGGGCACGTATGCAGTGCGACGATGGTATCCATCTCGAATCGCAGCACGACCTTTGCGCCCGCCTTAACCGCGCCCGGATCTGCCAAAGTGAGCGCTCCGTCCGTGTCCGCTTCTACACGACTAAACCAGTTCATGTTAGCCACCAAATCGCGCGCGCCCAAACCATATTTTGCGAGCTCGATAAGGAAGCTGTCGCGACCGTTGCGAACAAACTCATTGCTTTCGTTTTGATAGCTGGTCGAGCCCCACTTGCCGGCAACCAAAGCGCTGTCGCAGGTCCCGCTGGTCGCATCATGCCAACCGCAATCATCCGCTATGACCGAGCAAAGAATGCGCCCCATATCCGAATAAAGGCAATGCCCTTGGTTGATTTTAAAGGTGTGTTGACACTTCAGCGTGTCGGGCAGATTGAGCCGCTCCAATGGATTTTCGGCGTTATACATAAGCGTGGCGACGTTGCCGCCGCCGATTATATCCGTTAGCTCCAAGGCAACGCCGCGACGCAAACGCATTGACCAATGCCTTCCTCCGGGCAGTTCATCCGAGTACTCTGTTAAGGCCATAACCTAAGTCCTATGAATAGACTTAGCCGTTACGAACGCCTGGCATGCGCTGCGAAGAGTGCTTCACAAAGCGCATTCGCTATTAGAATTTTGCCGGGAACATTCGCAATACCGTTTTGATCGCCACGGCAGGCTATTTCTATTAGCTGAGCCAGTTACCAGGGAGCCTTGAGACGAGTTAATCGATTAACTCGCTCGCGCTTGACGCTGGTGGTTTACCTTTTTGCAATGTCGCGTTGAACCATGCTGCAAAAACTAATTTGAAGCAAAATCAGTGCCACCTCTCAGCAGGGATGGCGTGCGATGAGGCAAAGCCGAAGCACACCATGACTAGGCAAGCAACAGCCAAAGCGCACCAAATCGGGCTCACACCCCTGCTAGCGCACCAAATTACACCGTTCCTGTTCATCAGAGTCTCACGGCCTGCTAGGTTCTGCGCGTTCTTCGTGGACTTTCTGTTTTTTTCCACCAAAGCGTAGGTCGGCATACCCAGTGCTTATTGCGATCTTAAGAGCAACGGCTTTATCTTGGACTCCCTTAAAAAGGCACAGGTCCGTCTGCCAGATGTCTAATACTTATAATAGTTGTTAGTTTTGCTGCCTCAGCACCTGCGCCAAACCACTGGCACGATGTTTGCTGCAAATTCGTCTCGGAGACGCCACAAGCCCTGTGACTCTCTCAACATTTGGAATCTTCAAGTAATGCTGAACAATACGACCATTAGCCAATTGTTGAGCGGGCCCATCAATCAGCTAATTACCGCCTATCAACAAAGGCGAGTGGCTCCTTTGACCATTGTTGAAGACATCATCGAACGCAGCGAGGCTTTGGCCGAGCACAATATTTGGATCGTGCCTCCGAGTATGACCTGCATCGAACCTTATCTAGCAATGCTCGGCAACCACCCAGACGAAGAGGAGATTAAGACGCGACCATTATGGGGAGTTCCATTTGCAATCAAAGACAACATCGATTTAGCCGGCGTCCCGACTTCGGCCGCCTGCCCGGCTTTCACATACATGCCTGGCGAGTCTGCGTTTGTTGTCGAACAGCTCATAGCGGCAGGTGCAATCCCTATCGGCAAAACCAATTTAGACCAGTTTGCCACCGGGTTAGTGGGAACTCGCTCGCCATTCGGTGTTGTGACCCATCCCGATAGACCAGAGTTAATCAGCGGCGGCTCAAGCGCTGGTTCGGCCATAGCAGTAGCCTGCGGCCTGGCGAGCTTTTCGCTTGGCACCGATACAGCCGGATCCGGACGCATTCCCGCCGGTTTTAATGACCTGGTGGGAATTAAGCCGTCACGCGGTCTGATTTCGACAATGGGCGTGGTGCCCGCATGCCGCACCCTGGACTGCGTGAGCATTTTTAGCCGTTCGGTAGCCGACGGTGCGATGATCTGCAACGCCGCGACGGTCTACGATACCAACGATCCTTATGCCAGGGAAAACACTTATAAAAACGATCTGAGTCATTTTGGTGTCTGGGGCAAGGCTATCACTCTGGGCGTGCTTTCTGAGGACCTGCTGAACTTTTTTGATGACCCGACTTATGCCCAAGCTTACCGCGAGACGCTAGCCGCATTGCGAGCTGCTGACGTACAGCTGAAGACCATTGATTTTACCGCATTCCGCGACGCGGCACGTGAGCTGTATGAGGGGCCGTGGGTCACCGAACGCTATATTGCCATTGCCGACATGCTAGACCACAGCCCTGAGGCTGTGCGCGACGACACACGTACAATCATCGCTGCGGGCGCCGAGCCTTCGGCAGTGGCGGTATTCGAATCGAAATATCGCCTGGCGGCATTGCGCTCCGAATGTCTGCATCAGCTCGAAGGTATCGACGCGTTACTCACCCCGACAGCAGGCAGGCACTATTCCGTGCAGGCACTGGCTAACGATCCGTTTACGCCGAACAGCAATCTCGGCTATTACACCAATTACATGAACCTCCTCGATATGTGCGGGGTAGCGCTGCCAGGACGCAGCACAGCGCAAGCGCAACCATTTGGCATCACGCTGGTTGGCAACGCGTTCGCGGACACCAAGCTTTTGAGTTTAGCCGCTGCTCTGGAAACTCTCCTCTCTGAAAACAACGCTGCCAGCGCTGCGCCCGCAAGTCCGCTACCCAACAATGACACGATTGATATCGCAGTCTGCGGCGCTCACTTGGAGGGCCTGCCTTTGAATTGGCAGCTAACTAGCCGCGGTGGTCAGCTGATTAGTAAACAACTCAGCGCAGCCTGTTATCGCTTGTTTGCGCTGCAAGGCGGTCCGCCGTTCCGACCGGGAATGATTCGCGACGAAGCAAATGGCCGCGCCATTGAAATAGAGGTTTGGCGTCTGCCCGCAGAGACTTTCGCCAGTTTCATGACAGGCATTCCGTGGCCCTTGGGCATCGGCAAAGTAGAGATAGCTAGCGGTGAGCAGATCTCCGGTTTTATATGTGAATCCGCGGGACTGGAAGGCGCTACCGATATTTCTCACTTCGGCGGCTGGCGCGCTTACCTGGCAAGCGTTATCTAACCCAACCATTTCGACTCATCACTGTGTAAATACACACCAAATAAGGACTCAGCAAATGCGAGCGATTTTCTCCCTTCTTCCTAGTGGCCTAATTGGCGGCTTTTTAATCACGGCGACGATGACAACGAGCGCGGATGGGCATCTCGCTCATGAAAAAGCAGATCTCGCTCAAGACCTGAAAACAGCAGAAGCTATGATTGACGCATTCTATTCATTTGAACCGACTCAGCTCGAGCCATTCCTAACCGACGCCGTTGAGGCTTCGCCGCGTATCATGTATTACCAGGGCTGGGCGGAAGGCGGCAATTATAAAGTTCTCTCACGCGCACCTTGCGCCGAGACCGAGGATCATAAAATCGCATGCCCTATTACTGTTCAAGATGATCCGGTACTCGCGCTCAAAACTGGATTTAATGTAACCGACACATTCACGCTCACCTTTGCCGATAAAAAAATCATTAACGTTGAGACTTCTTCCAATGATCAGCCCATCTATTACGAAGCACGCAAATGGGTGCAAGCGAATAAGCCGGATATTATGAATGGTCCGTGCAAAGGACAGAGCGACAAAACGGGATCTGCGCAGGATTGTGCCAGAGCGATGACACGTGGTTATACCGAGTTTTATAAAACGCAATACGGCACGGATAAGTAATCAAACCCCGATCTGTCGCCAGGCCATCCATTGCCAAGTGACAGCAGCACACCGCGAGCGGCGACCGAATTCAACTGAGTTTGTTAGCAGGATTGAAGCTTACGGGTGGTGCATAGCAACGCCCAGCGCACCAAGACGGAACGCCGCCTTGCGCAAGGGAAACGGCTGCGATAAGACGAGCGGCACGCGTGCTGGTCTACCGTCGCAAGTGCGGCCGCTCCGGGTATGTGCTTCATTCTTATCAGGCCGACGAGAACCGCAGACTCAGTGCGTCTAAAATCAACTCTGCAGCGCTGAGTTATACTGATTCATAAACAGTGACTTATGAGCACTTTCATAACCCGACGGCAGGTCTTTCCAGCCCCTCCCAGTCTCCAGCGGCCTCACGGGCTCTGAAAATTCTAATGCAACCCTGCT
>MDTB01114882.1_pt1 | contig 12527 bp, 14 predicted proteins | sample 811161 | NCBI WGS metagenome assembly MDTB01 (sample SAMN05326650, study PRJNA326480) | marine metagenome | isolation source: seawater | place: Mediterranean Sea | collected 2009 | reverse complement strand
GCTGATTACAAGTTGTTTATTTCTAATGGTGATATAAAACGAGTTAATGCTCGGTAATAATAAGAATTTTAATCATTTAAAAGTTCATACTCAATATTCTATATGTGAAGGCGCTATAAAAATTGACGAATTGGCAGATTTTTGTAAGTCAAAAAAAATTAAATGCATTGGCCTGTCTGATAGTTATAATTTATGTGGGGCTTTAGAATTCTCAGAAAAGATATCTAAAGTCGGTACACAGCCGATTATTGGAACTCAAATAAATATAAATTTTAACGATATGTTTGGAAAGGTTTCATTATATGCAACATCTGAAATAGGATATAAAAACTTAACTAAATTATCTTCAATAAGTTATTTAAAAAATGATAGAACAGCAGAACCAACTTGTAATTTTGAAGATCTAAATAAAAATAGTGAAGATTTAGTATTATTAACAGGAAATTATAAAAACTTCTTTGGCAAACTATTTTATAAAAATAAACTTAAAGATATTCAAAAAATATTGAATTTACTTAAAAATAGTTTCAAGGATAGATTATATATTGAAATTCAAAGACACAATGAAAATCAAGAAAAAAACTTTGAAAATTTTCTTCTGAATATCTCTGAGTCTTTGCAGCTTCCATTAATTGCAACTCAAGAAATTTTTTATTTAGATGAAAACATGTATGAGGCACATGATGCACTGATTTGTATTGGAGAAAAGAGTTTTGTTGATGATAAAAACAGATTTAGATATAGCAATCAACATTATTTAAAATCTCAAGAAGAACTAGAGGAATTATATTCAGATATTCCGGAAGCACTCGAAAATAATTATAATTTTCATTTAAGATTTAATTTTAAACCTAAAAAATCAAAACCAATCTTACCTTCTATTGCAAATAAAGAAAGTAAATCTCCAGAGGAGGAATTATCAAAATTAGCCAAAAAGGGTTTAGAAAATAGATTAGAAAATTTTGTATTAAAAAAAAAGATGACCAAGTCTAAAGAACAGATTACAGAAATTTACGAGGACAGATTAAATCATGAAATAAATATTATAAATTCAATGGATTATGCTAGTTATTTTTTGATAGTTTCTGATTATATAAAATGGGCGAAAAAAAATTCTATACCAGTTGGTCCCGGAAGAGGTTCAGGTGCCGGATCTTTAGTGGCCTTTTGTCTTGATATAACAGATTTAGATCCAATTGAATTTGACCTAATTTTCGAAAGATTTTTAAACCCTGATAGAATTTCTATGCCAGATTTCGACATAGATTTTTGTGAAGAAAAAAGAGATCTAGTATTTGAGTATTTAAAATCTAAATATAAAAATGGTGTGGCTCATATTATTACTTTTGGTAAATTAAAAGCTAGAATGGTTTTACGAGATGTAGGAAGAGTTTTGGGTCTTTCTTATGGTCACGTTGATAAAATTTGTAAAATGGTACCCTTTGATCCATCGAGACCTCTCACTTTACAAGAATCAATTGATCGAGAACCAAGGTTCAAGGAGGAAATCAAAAATAATGTTAAAGTAAAAAAACTAATAGAATTGTCATTAAAACTGGAGGGACTAAATCGTAATATGGCAACCCACGCAGCCGGCGTAGTAATTGCTGGAGATAAATTGGCAGAACAATTTCCATTATACATTGATCACAGTTCCAACCTAACATTACCATCTACTCAATATGATATGTATTCTTCAGAAAATGCAGGCCTAGTTAAATTTGATTTACTAGGCTTAAAAACTCTTACGGTAATTGACAATACTATAAAAAGACTTAAATCAAAAAAAATTAATTTAGATATAACTAAAATTGATCGTAACGATAAAAAAGTTTTCTCTTTGCTTTCAACAGGTGAAACAACTGGATTATTCCAGCTTGAAAGTGCTGGAATGAGAGAAGCCATTAAGCAAATGAAACCAAACAAATTTGACGATATAATCGCATTAGTAGCCTTATACAGACCAGGCCCCATGAGCAATATTCCTATTTATAATGATTGCAAAAATGGAATAAAGGAACCTGATTATATTCATCCAACTTTAAAAAAAATTTTAACACCAACTTATGGAATTATCATTTACCAAGAGCAGGTAATGCAAATTGCACAGACATTAGCAGGCTTTACAGCAAGTGAAGCTGATATTTTAAGGAGAGCTATGGGTAAAAAGAAAAAAGCAGAGTTAGATAGACAGAAAGAAAGATTTGTTAATGGAGCTTTGAAAAATGGAATTGCTAAAGATGTTGCTAATTTTGTTTTTACAAAAATAGAACCATTTGCCCAATATGGTTTTAATAAAAGCCATGCAGCGGCGTACGCTTTAATTGCATATCAAACTGCTTATCTAAAAACTTATTACAAAGAAGATTTCATTGCAGCTACCATGTCAACAGAACTTACCAACACCTCTAAATTAAGAGAATTTGTAGAGGAACTTAAAAAATTAAACATTGAAATAATTAAGCCCTCAATAAATAAATGCTTCTCTGATTTTAAAGCTATTGAAGGAAAACTTTTCTACGGACTTGGTGCCATAAAAAATGTTGGATTTGAAGCTATTTCTAATATTGTTAATGAGAGAGAAAATAATGGACAGTTCAAATCATTTTTTTGATTTTGTGAACAGAATAAATATAAAAGATGTAAACAAACTTCAACTGGAAGGATTGGTAAAATCAGGAGCATTTGATGAATTTAATAAAGATAGAAATACAATTTTACAATCAATACCAAAAATTATTCAGAAAATTAAAAATATAAATGATGATAGAGAAAATCATCAATCTAATCTTTTTGACGAGCATGAAAAAGATAAAGAGGAATTTGAATTCGAGTCATCCTTGCCTTGGTCTCTTAAAGAACTTTTGTATGAGGAATTTAAATCCATCGGTTTTTATTTAACTAACCATCCACTAAATGAATTTGAAGAAATATTTAAACAATTGAAAATAAGGCCTTATAACCAATTTTATGAAGATGACTCAAACGAAGGTTTAGTAGCAGGAACTATAATGTCCATTCAAGAAAAGAAAAGCGCAAAGGGCACTCCATACGCTATTGTTAAGTTTAGCGATAAAAAAGTTGAATTTGAACTTTTTTTATTTGCAGAAATTCTAGTTGCTAATCGAGACAAATTAAAAGAGTCGGAGTCTTTTGTTTTAACTTTACAAAAAGATAAAATTACTGGAGGTCAAAATAAAAGAATAAACGTTAAAAAAATTCTTATGCTTGATGATGTATTAAATAAACCTTATTCTAGAGTATTTATAGAATTAAATGATGACTATAATTTAAAAGAAATAAAACAATTATTGTCTAATAGAGGTCAAACTGAGATAAACTTGGTAGTAAAAGTTAAAAATAAACAAGCTATTTATTCCCTTCAAGAAAATAGAAAATTTGATCTAAATCATTTTAAAACCCTAAAAGCCAAGAAATATGTTGAAAAAATAACAGTTTAGACTGTTGATTTTTTGATTTGATTGTATATATCTGTTGCTAATTTCGCACACAGTTACAAGGGCATTGCCCTACCGGTCCAATTTTTTGGAATTACTGTGGTGGATTAACCGGAAAAAATATGAACGTACCTAAAGTAGATATAAAGCAATTACTAGAGGCAGGAGTACACTTAGGCCATAAAACCTTGAGGTGGAATCCAAAAATGAAGAAATATATTTTTGGTGAAAAAAACTCTATACATATTATAGATTTAACCCAAACAGTTGACTTCCTGAAAAATGCATTGGTCCAAGTCCATAAAATAATTGCTAACGGTGGAAAACTATTAATTGTATCAACAAAAAAACAAGCTTCAGAACAGGTGAGTGAATTAGCAAAAGAAACAGGGCAATATTACGTTAATTATAGATGGCTTGGGGGAATGCTAACAAATTGGAACACGATACAAAATTCAATCAAGCGACTTAAAAAGTTAGATGATCAACTTTCTAAAGAAAATTTGGGTTTTACAAAAAAAGAATTATTAAAATTCGGTAAAGAAAAAGAAAAATTGCAAAGATCTTTAGGAGGAATTTCAGACATGAAAAAAATACCAGATTTAATTTTTATTATTGATACCAATATTGAAGCTTTAGCTGTAGCTGAGGCTAAAAAGTTAGCAATACCTATTGTTGCAGTACTTGATACAAACTCTGACCCTACGGGCATAGAATTCCCAATTCCTGGCAATGATGATGCTAGAAGATCTATTAACCTGTATTGTGATCTTTTGAAAAATACAATTAAAGATGCAGAAAAGTTTATTAAAGGGACCGATGAAAAAATTAAAGTTGATGATAAACCCTTAAAGGCAAAAGACAAATAATTCCAAATTATTATCAAATGTCAAACAAAGATTTACTAGATAATATAAAAAAATTAAGAGAAATGACAGGAGTGGGATTTAAAGACTGTAAAATTGCTTTAGATGAAACAAATGGTGATATTGAAAAATCAATTGAATTTTTAAGAAAAAAAGGAATAGCAAAAGCCTCAAAAAAAATGAGCAGAACCGCCTCAGAGGGATTAGCTCTTGTTAAAGAAACTGAAGGTCAAATTTCATTAATTGAAATAAATAGTGAAACGGATTTTGTTGCAAAAAAACAAAGATTTTATTAATTTTTGTAAAGAAATATCAGAAATTAATTTTACAAAACAGGGTGATCTAAATAAAATAAATGAATCTAAAATGTCAAACGGGTTATTGGTTAAAGAAAATCTAGTAAATTTGATTGCAAAAATAGGTGAGAAAATAACAATTAGAAGAACAAACTTCTTTGACAATTCAAATGGAGTAAATTTTTCTTATGTTCACTCAGCTATCGAAAAAGGTATTGGTAAAATAATTTCTGTAGTAAAATTAGATGGAATTTTAAAAGAAAAAAACGAGGAAATAGGAACTAAAATTGCTATGCATATTGCAGCCTTAAACCCCTTAGCAATAGACAAAGAAAGTGTAGATAAAAAAATAGTTGAAAAAGAATTAGAAATAATTAAAGCAGAGGTAACTAATTCAGGAAAAACAGATGAGATGGCAGAAAAGATTTCAAAAGGTAAAATTCTTAAGTTTTTAAATGATAATTCTCTTTTAAATCAGATATGGATAATGGATCCTAAAAAGAAAGTTTCAGAGATACTTAGCGAGAACTCATTTGAAAAGGAAATTAAAGTTTTAGATTTCGTAAGATATAAAGTCGGAGAAGGAGTTTAGAAGTGAGCAAAGAATTTGATGAAAACATATATTCATCAAAAATGGATAAAAGCATCCAATCATTTAAAAAAGATATATCAACCTTGAGAACTGGAAGAGCAAACATCAACATGTTAGATACAATTAAAGTTGATGTATATGGACAATTAATGCCGATTGATCAATTGGCGACAGTAAGCGTTCCTGAGGCACGACTAATTTCAATACAAGTTTGGGATAAAGCAAATATTGTTTTAATAGAAAGCGCTATACAAAAATCTGAACTTGGTATTAATCCTCAGTTAGATGGTCAAATAATCAGACTTAGAATACCAGACTTAACAGAAGAAAGACGAAAAGATTTAATTAAAGTTTTAAAAAATATGAGTGAAAAAGCTAAAATTGCAACAAGAAACATTAGAAGAGAAGCCAACGAAGAGTTGAAAAAAAAATTAAAGGACAAAACGATTTCTGAAGATGATAATAAAAAATTTGAAAAAAACATTCAAAAAATTACAGACTTAAACATTGAAAAGATCGAAAAAATTTCTACTGATAAGGAAAAAGAAATAAGTCAAATATGAATAGGCTTAACCATATTGCTTTTATAATGGATGGCAATGGTAGATGGGGTAAAAAAAAAGGCAAAGGAAGAAATTTTGGCCATATTGAAGGAGTCAATACTGTAAAAAAAATAGTAGATAGTTCAATAGATTTAAATATTCCTTATATTTCATTTTATGTTTTTTCATCAGAAAATTGGAAAAGACCAAAAAAAGAAATTTCTTTTTTATTTAGATTAATAAAAAATTATTTTTTAAAAGAAATTAAAAATATTATTCAACAGAAGATTAGAATTAATATATTAGGGGAAACGAAAAAACTCTCAAAAGATATAAAACTAATTTTAAAGAAAACAACAAGCCTAACAAAAAAAAATAAAAAAATTTCTGTTAATTTAGCAATAAACTATGGATCAAAAAAAGAGTTGATACGCGCTTTTAAAAAAACAAAAAAAAACTTTAATATTAAAAATTTTGAAAGCAATCTTTTCACTAATAATATGCCTAATCCAGACATTCTTATAAGAACAGGCGGACATCAAAGACTAAGTAATTTCATGCTATGGCAATTAGCTTATACAGAATTATTTTTCTTAAAAAAATTATGGCCAGACTTTACAAAGCAAGATTTAATCAAAATAATTGCAAAGTATAAAAAGTGTAAAAGAAATTTTGGGGGAGTATGATTTCCAATAATTTTAAACAAAGAGTAATTACTTCAATTTTTCTTTTATTATTACTCATCTTATTTTTTCGTTTTGAAATTATATTAGTTTATAGCTTAATTATTTTTGGTGTATTAGCTCAGTTGGAGTTTTTTCAAATTCTTACAAAAATTATTAAAAATAATCTATATCTGATTATATCTTGTGTTAGTTTTTCACTTTATGTATTTATTTTTTGTTTATTATTTTTTATTTTCTATAATTTCATTCATTTAAAGATACTTCTATTTACAATATTATTAGGGTGCATAGGATCAGATTTAGGAGGATATTTTTTTGGAAAGTTTTTCAAAGGTCCAAAATTAACAAAAATTAGTCCAAAAAAAACTTTTTCAGGTGCTGTAGGTTCAATTTTTTTTACTTGCCTAATAATTACAAGTACAATTTTTTATTTCACTAAAATCTTTAGTTTTAAACTCCTAATTGTTGGTGTTATAGTTTCATTAGCATGTCAGTTAGGTGATCTTCTTTTTTCATTGCTAAAAAGGAAAGCAAAAATGAAAGATACAGGTAATTTTTTGCCAGGTCACGGAGGAATATTAGATAGAGTGGATGGTATTTTAGTAGGCATGCCATTCGGATTTTTAATTTTAATACTTATTTATTAATGAAAAAAACAATATCAATACTTGGATCTACTGGCTCCATAGGTATTACCACTTTATCAATTATTGATAAAAAAAAGGGAGAATTTAAAGTTAAGTTATTAGCAGCTAATAAAAATAAAGATCTAATCTATAAACAAATAAAAAAATATAAACCAGAATTTTTTTATATTAAAGATGAAAATGTTTACAAAAAAATAAAAAAAAAGATTAAATCAAATAAAACAAAAATAATAAATAATTTTAATTCTATTAATTTTAAAAAAAAAATAGATATTGTAGTTTCAGCTATTCCTGGAATCGTAGGACTAAATCCCACTATCAAAATAATTAAACACTGCAAAAAAATATTAATTGCAAATAAGGAGTCCGTAATTTGTGGTTGGAGATTATTAAAAAAAACGTCTTTAAAACATAAAACAACGTTAATTCCAGTAGACTCTGAACACTATTCAATTTCAAAATTAATAGAAAATCACAGTCTGAAAGAAATAAATAAAGTTTACATTACCGCATCCGGTGGCCCTTTTTTAAAATTTAATATGGAACAACTTAAAAAGATTAAAGTAAAAGATGCAATAAGGCACCCAAAGTGGAAAATGGGCAAAAAAATTTCTATAGATTCAGCTACTTTGATGAATAAAATTTTAGAATTAATTGAGGCTCAAAAACTATTTAATTTACCAGATAATAAATTAGAAATTATTATTCATCCCGAGTCTTTAGTTCATGCAATCATAAAATTTAATAATGGATTAACAAAATTTATTTATCATGAAACTTCAATGGTTATACCGTTAGCGAATGCAATATTTGATGGAGAATTAAATATTGAAAATTTTTATAAACATAAAAGTCATAACTTCGGTGTAAAAAATTTGATTTTTAAACCAGTGAATAAAAATAAATTCCCAATCATAAAAATTAAAAAAAAAATAAATGAATTTCCATCGACTGCAATTATAATTAATGCATCAAACGAGGTGTTAGTAGATCAATTTATTAAGAAAAAAATCCCTTTTTTAGCTATAAATGAAATAATTTTATCCATTCTTAAGAATAGAAATTATAAAAAATATGCTATAAAAGTTCCTAATAATTTAACCCAAATATATAATATTGATAGTTGGGCTAGAAAACAAACTCTGAAAATGATTAATTATAGATATGAATAAGTTACTCGCATTTTTTTTAATTATATTTTTAAATTTTTTTCCTATAAATGCTGAGATTGTCAAAAAAATAGAAATTGATGGAAATAAAAGAATTAGTGATGAAACTATTAAAGTTTATGGTGACATCAAGAATCTTGACAGAAATTTTACTAAACAAGATTTAGATAAAATTTTGAAAAATCTATACGACACCAATTTTTTTGAAAATGTTAATCTAAGAATTAAAAATAATACTTTAATTATAAATTTAAAAGAATACCCACTAATTAATACGTTAGTTCTTCTTGGAGAAAAAACCACTAAATTTAAAGAACAAATTATTAAGATTATTAAAACTAAAGAAAACGGTTCGTTTATTGAGAGTGTCTTGAAAGAGGATATCAATACTATTAAAAATCTTTATTCATCTATTGGTTATAATTTTTCCGAAATTATTCCAAAAATTAGGAAAATTGATGATAGCAATGTCGATTTAGTTATAAATATTAATAAAGGCGAAATAAGCAAAATATCAAAAATAAGTTTTACTGGAGATAAAAAAATTAAAGATAAGAGATTAAGAGACATAATTGCAAGTCAAGAAGATAAATTTTGGAAAATAATTTCTAAGAATACAAAATTTAGTGAAAATTTAATAAATTTAGATAAAAGACTTTTACAAAATTATTATAAATCAATTGGATATTATGATGTTACGATCGACTCTGCTTCAGCCAACATTTTAGATACAGAACAAATAGAGTTAACATATACAATAAATGCAGGACAAAGATATACAATCGATAAAATAACCACAACGGTAGATGAAGTTTTTGATAAAAAAATATTTTTTCCTCTAGAGAAAATCTATAAGAAAAATGTAGGTGCTTATTATTCTCCATTCAAAGTGAAAAAAATTTTAGAAGAAATTGATCAAATAATAGACAAAAATAATTTGCAATTTGTTGAACACAGAGTTAATGAAACAATTTCTGATGATAAAATCTCTTTAGCTTTTGAAATTTTTGAAGGAGAAAAAGTTCTAGTAGAACGAATTAATGTTATAGGAAATAACATAACTAACGAATCTGTAATTAGAAGTGAATTATTACTAGATGAAGGTGATCCATTTACTGAGTTAAAACTTGAGAAATCTATCGCAAAAATTATGTCTAGAAATATCTTTGGTAAAGTAGATCATGTTCTGAAAGATGGATCTACGAGAGACCTTAAAGTAATTGATATTATTGTATCTGAAAAGCCCACTGGAGAAATAAGTGCTGGTGCTGGTATTGGTACTGATGGAGGTAGTTTCGCTATTAATATTCAAGAAAATAATTGGCTAGGCGAAGGAAAAAAAGTTGGCTTTGATATTGAAGTGGATCAAGACTCATTAAAGGGTGAAATCAACTATGTTAATCCAAACTACGACTTGTTAGGAAATTCACTTACTTATAGGTTATACAATAATACAAATGATAAACCTGATCAAGGTTTTGAAAATACATTAACAGGTTTCTCTGTTGGAACTGCATTTGAACAATATAAAAATATTTACACCAATTTGGCTCTTAACCTTTCTTACGATGATTTAAAGACTACTAGTAATGCCTCGAGTTCTTTAAAAAAACAAAAAGGTCAATTTGCTGAAATTTCTGGAAGATATGGATTTACATTGGATGAAAGAGATAGAGCTTTTATGCCAACAGATGGAACAATAATGAGTTTTTTCCAAACCTTACCTTTTTATGCTGACAAACCTTTTTTAGAAAATAGAATTACTTCTAGTTCTTATCATTCTTTTAGTGAAAACTTTGTGGGAGCAGGTAAATTATATATTGATACAATACATGGATTAAATGATGAAGATGTGAGAATAAGTAAAAGAAAATTCTTAGGTTTAAAGAGACTCAGAGGTTTTGAAAAAGGAAAAATAGGACCTGTAGATGGCTTAGACCATGTAGGTGGAAATTATTCGGCTGCTGTAAATTTTGAAGGAAGTTTACCAAATTTATTACCAGATTCTTATAATGCAGAATTAGGTGTATTTTTGGATTTTGGTAACGTATGGGGTGTAGATTATGATAAATCTATAGATGAAAGCAACAAATTAAGATCATCAACTGGATTTGCAGTAAACTGGATTTCTCCATTAGGACCTATAAGTTTTGTATTTGCCCAAAACTTATCAAAAGCATCTACTGATGAAACACAAACATTTAACTTTAATTTAGGAACGTCTTTCTAAATGAAAAAAATTTACAAAAATATAACTATTCTACTTATCTTATTCTTAACTACCGCCACTGTTAAAGCAGAAATGCCATACTATTTAGACTTTAAATATATTTTAAATGAAAGTTTAGCAGGCAAAGATGCTCAACAAAAATTAAAAGACAAGTTAAATAAAGGGATAAATTCTTTGGCAAAAAAAGAGAAATCTATTCAAGAAGAGGAAAAAAAACTTATAAGTCAAAAAAAAATATTAAAAGCTGATGAGTATAAAAATAAAGTTCAAGAATTAAGATCTAAAGTTGCTGAACTTCAGAAACAGAGAAATAAACTCCTTCAGGGAGTATCTGATCAAAGAGCAAAAGCTAAAACAAAATTACTTAAAAATTTAAATCCGATTATTAAAGAGTATATGAAAGAAAAAAAGATTAGAATGGTTTTAGATAAAAAAAGCTTATTATTAGCAGATGAGAATTTGAATATCACTAAAGATATAATTGACCGTCTGAATAACAAATTAAAATCTATAAAAATCGACTAAGTTCGAATGTATCCAAATTTTTTTTTTAAAAAAAACAATATTCAAATAAAAAAAATTTTCAAAAATTTAAATTTTAAAAAAAATTTTATTGTTAAAAACGTATCCCCGCTGAATAAAGCAAAAAAAGGTGACGTAACATTTTTTGATAATATTAAGTATAAATCTCTTGCCTTTAATACTAAAGGTAGCGTTTGCATTACCAATGAAAAATTAAAAAAATTTTTACCAAACAATGTAGATAAAATTGTCGTAAAAAATGTTTTATTAGAATTAGCCAAATTATTAAAAGAGATTTATCCATATGCTGATATTGATTATCCTGATGTTACACTAAAAAAACCTAACAAAAAAAAGTATAAATCTGTAAAATTTGGTAACAATGTTTTAATTGGTAAAAATGTAAAAATAGGCACTAATACTATTATTGGATCAAATTCAATAATTGAGCACGATACAATAATCGGAAATAATTGTGTTATTGGTTCTAATACTATTATTAAAAACTCAATATTGAGCGATAGAATTGTTATACAAGATAATTGTAAGATTGGTCAGAAAGGTTATGGATTCATTCCAATGAAAAATAAGAATTTAAAATTTCCTCATATAGGATCCGTAATTATAGAAGAGGAAGTAGAAATAGCATCTGGTTGTACAATTGATAGAGGTTCTTTAGAAGATACTTTAATAGGCAAAAACACTTACTTAGATAACCAAGTTCATGTAGCGCATAACGTAAAGATTGGAAATAATTGTATGATAGCTGGTCAAGTTGGATTTGCTGGGAGTGCCAGAATTGGAAATAATGTTTCGATAGGCGGACAAGCTGGAATATCAGGACATTTACAAATAGGAAATAATGTAAAGATTGGTGGGGGAAGCGGAGTAATTAATGACATAGAGGACAACCAAATGGTTATGGGATATCCTGCAATTACATTAAAAGAGTTTTTAAAAAAAAATCCAAGATGAGCACAATTGAATTAAATAAGAAAGATATCGAAACTCTTTTACCACATAGAGAACCTATGCTTTTAATTGATAAATTAATAAATATAGTGCCTTTAAGATCTGCTACTGCAATTATGTACGTTAAAAAAAAATGGATTTTACGTTCAAGGTCATTTTCCAAAACAACCTGTAATGCCAGGAGTTCTAATTGTTGAGGCTTTCGGTCAAGCAGCAGCAGCTTTAACTGCACATGGTATTGATCCTAAAGAATATGCTAATAAATTGGTTTATTTAATGGGAGTTGATAAAGCTAGATTTAGAAATCCAGTACTTCCAGATTGCGAACTACACTTAGAAATAGAAGCAATTAGATCCCATGGAAGAGTTTGGAAGTATAAAGGAACTGCGAAAGTAAATGGAAAAAGAATGGCCGACGCAGAATGGTCTGCAACAATAGTTGATAGAAAATAATGATACATAACTCAAGCGTAATTGATAAAAATGCCAAAGTTTCTAACTCTGTTAAAATAGGTCCTTTTTGCTATGTTGGACCAGACGTTGAATT
>MDTB01080316.1_pt1 | contig 12528 bp, 7 predicted proteins | sample 811161 | NCBI WGS metagenome assembly MDTB01 (sample SAMN05326650, study PRJNA326480) | marine metagenome | isolation source: seawater | place: Mediterranean Sea | collected 2009 | reverse complement strand
ATATCAGCAGCATTTGAGGGTACAATCCTTGGTATACCTTCAGCAGCTATTAGTTTAGATTCATTTAAAGCAGAAAATTTTGCAGGAGCAAAATATGTAGCAACCTCAATTGCTAATCATTTATTAAAACATAAATTACCTGAAGGAACTATGTTGAATGTAAATGTTCCTAATATTGATCAAAAAGATTTAAAGGGATTTCTCGTCACTAAACAAGGAAATCAAAGCTTTAGAGATATTTTTGAAAAAAGAATTGATCCACGAGGGAATTCATATTTTTGGATTAAAGGTGAAATGGTTAATAATGATTTTTCTATTGAATATGATGGTGAAGCAGTTTCAAAGGGTTATGTTAGTATTACACCTGTCCATTTTCATTTAACTAATGAATTATACATAAATGAATTAAAAAAGAAGATAGTATATGAATAGTATTAAAAAAGGTGGTGTTGTAATTATTGATTTTGGATCTCAATACACAAAATTAATTGCTAGGAGAATCAGGGAAAACTTAGTTTTTTCTGAAATTGTATCGCCAGATTCAGAATTAAATGTAATTATGAAACATTCTCCTGCGGCAATTATTTTATCTGGTGGGCCAAGAAGTGTTAATGATGAATCATCGCCTAGTTTTAATAAAGCACTATTTGAAGTTGACATCCCGATATTAGGTATATGTTATGGTCTGCAGCTTCTTGTAAAGGGGTATGGAGGTAAAATAGATTCTGATAGTAATGGAGAATATGGTTCTTCAACTATAGATGTAAAGGATAAAAGCACACTTTTTTCAGGGTTAAATTATTCTTCTAAAGTATGGATGAGTCATGGAGATAGAGCGCTTCATGTTCCAAAAGGATGGGAATTATTAGCTGTTTCATCAAATGGAATCATAGCTGCAATTGCAAATAAAGAACAAAATAGGTTCGCTGTTCAATTTCATCCAGAGGTAAGTCATACAGAAAATGGGAATCTCATTATACATAATTTTTTATTTAAAATAGCTCAATGTTTACCACACTGGACCCCCGAAAATTTCATCAATGATAAAGTTGATGCTATTAGAAAGCTTGTTGGGAGTAACCAAGTATTGGTTGGCGTAAGCGGAGGTGTTGATTCTTCAGTTGTAGCAGCATTAATTAAGAAGGCGGTTGGTGAAAGAATGCATGCTGTACTTATAGATCATGGATTAATGAGAAAAAATGAAGCGGAGGAATGTAAAAGGTTCCTTATAGATGGCTTAAATCTGGAAATTAATCTATATAATGAATCAGAAGTTTTCTTATCCAAACTTAAAGGTGTGATAAACCCAGAAAAGAAGAGAAAAATCATTGGGAAACAGTTTATTGACTCCTTTGATCGGATTTCAAGTGAGCAGGAGAACATTAAATTTTTAGCGCAGGGAACATTGTATCCAGATGTAATTGAAAGTGGTGTAAGTAATAGTAAAACAGCTCACGTTATAAAGAGCCATCACAATGTTGGTGGCCTTCCTAAAGAAATGAAATTTCAATTAATTGAACCTCTGAAAGAATTATTCAAAGATGAAGCTCGGAAAATAGGATATGAATTAGGTTTGAATAAATTATTAGTGGATAGGCATCCTTTTCCTGGACCTGGATTAGGTGTAAGAATTATTGGAGAAATTACTCCAGAGAGAGTAAAGATCCTTCAAGATTCAGATAAGGTATATATTGATATATTACATGAGGATGATTTGTACAATAATATTTGGCAGGCCTTTGCAATTTTGGTACCAATTAAAACTGTTGGGGTAATGGGAGATCAAAGAACCTACGAAAACTTAATATCGTTGCGTGCAGTTACTAGTGAAGATGGTATGACAGCAGATTGGTTTAAAATGCCAAGTAAAACCCTCCAAAAAATATCAAGCAAGATTATAAATAATGTCAAGGGTGTAAATCGAGTAGTCTATGATATAACTTCAAAACCACCTGGTACAATAGAATGGGAATGATTTTTCACAAAGCAATTATGGATAAAACAATTAAATTTTTGCCATCAAAAAAACAAATGTTAAATTATTAATTTAATTTCAACACACATAAAACTAATCTCCATTTAACAGTAATATTTTTTAATTTATCATTAATTCTATCGTTGATAAGTAATATACAAATTATATTGTGGTTTAATTCAAAAAAATAAAATTTGTTGTAAATTCAAATACAATGAAACCTTTTTGTATATCAAGTCTAATATTATTTACAGTGACTTTATTTGGTATTTCTGTACCAAAAAATGATATAGTAATCTTTGGCCATAATTATTCAGGTGATTTAAAAGATGGTGAAAGGCATGGAAATGGAAAGTATATATATTCAAACGGGGATACGTACGAAGGAGGGTGGTCAAATGATACTAAGCATGGAGAAGGAATTTTAACTTATAATAATGATAGCCACACTTATATTGGTCATTTTAAAAATGATTTATTTAATGGATGGGGTACATTATATATTATTGGTGGTGAAAAATATGAAGGTGATTGGAAAAATGGACTTATGGAAGGGCAGGGGACATATTTTTATCCATTTGGGAATACTTATGTTGGTGAATGGAAAAATGGTAAAAAAGAGGGGAAGGGTACTTACATTTATACTTTTGGAGGCAAATATGTTGGTGATTGGTTTAATGATAAAAAACATGGGAAAGGTTTTTCAATTGATGGACAGGGAAATAGTTACAAAGGTGATTACTTAGATGGTGAAATGGAAGGAGAGGGTACTTATACATTTAAAAGTGGTAATACGTATAAGGGTATGTTTCTTAAAGGTAAAAAGCATGGTGAAGGTATTTTTACTTATGATAATGGTGATAGTTATGAAGGAGAGTTTCGCTTTGGGAATATGGAAGGACAAGGGATATATAAATTTGCTAATGGTAATGTATACCATGGTGAATGGAAGGAAGATAAATCCCATGGCAAAGGGAAATATATTTTCAAAAATGGGAACACTTATTTAGGTGATTTTTCAAAAGGGGAAGAAGATGGTAAAGGAATATATACTTATTCTAATGGTGAGAAATATGAAGGGGACTTTAAAAGTGGTAAAAGGACTGGATTAGGAACTTTTTTCTTTAAAAATGGGAATACATATGAAGGAGAATTTTGGGATGGAGTAAAAAATGGAATAGGTATCTTTAAATATCCAAATGGTAATATTTATGAGGGTGGATGGAAAGATGATAATCGACACGGGCAAGGAACATTTACTTATGCTAACGGTGCATCTTATAGTGGTGAATGGAATAATGGATTAATACATGGTTATGGGATTTATAATTATGTAAATGGTGATATTTATGAGGGAGATTTCTCGTTAGGTAAAATGCATGGTTGGGGTTTTTATAAGTTTATAAATGGTAATGAATATCATGGGCAATGGGAAGAAGACAAGATGGAAGGAGAAGGAATTTATACCTCATCGATAGGCAATAATTATGAAGGATATTTTTCTGATGGAAGACTAGATGGGCCAGGATCTTTTCGATCATATTTAGGTGAAACTTATGTTGGAGATTGGCTTAGTGGTAGGATGCATGGACAAGGTTTATATATTTTTGCAAATGGTAGTAGGTATAATGGAGAGTGGGCCAATGATAAAAGAACGGGTTATGGGGTTTATAATTATGCTAATGGTAGTGTATATGAAGGATACTTTAAGAACGGAAAACGTGATGGGAAAGGTAATTTTAAAAAAATAAATGGTGATATCTACGATGGCCATTGGAAAAATAATAGAATGGAAGGGCAGGGCAACTACTTTTTTGAAAATGGAGATACATTTGTTGGAGAATGGATGGATGATATGATGCATGGTGAAGGTGTTCTCAGTTTTAATGATGGGAAAAAATACAAAGGCTCTTTTATTAAAAATGAAATTAATGGTAATGGTACCATGTCTTATATAGATGGAAGGACATTTGTAGGGAACTGGGTTGGTGGCTTTATGGAAGGTCTAGGACTTTTTCATGATCTAAATGGAAATAGCTACAAAGGACAATGGAAAAATAATAAAATCAATGGGAAAGGTACTTATAATTATTCTAATGGAAATGTATACGAAGGCGAATGGGAAAATGGTTTAAAGGAGGGGGAAGGCACACTTTTAGAGATTAATGGTGACCGATACGTAGGAGAATGGTCACAAAATAAGAAAACTGGGAAAGGTACATATACAACAAAAAGCGGGGATAAATATATTGGTTTATGGCTTAATGACCAACGTAGTGGAATTGGTATACAAACTTATTCAAATGGGAGCGAATATAACGGTCAATGGGAAAATAACTTTATAAATGGTAAAGGGAAAATGGTATATAGAACAGGTAGTGTATACAATGGTGAGTGGGAAAAGGGCCTTAAGTACGGTAAAGGGATATATATTTTTTCGGATGGGAGTAAGTATGATGGCGCTTGGGTTGACAATGCTAGGGATGGTAAAGGAAAGCAAAGTTTTATGAATGGAGATATCTATATTGGAGATTGGGTAAGAGATGTTATTCAAGGCATAGGTATTTTTACATACTTTAACGGAGATAAGTATGATGGTGAATGGATCGAAGGAAATAGAAATGGCAAAGGAATATTTATATCGAATTCTTATAAATATTCAGGATATTGGAAGAATGGGAATAAAGATGGGAAAGGTACCTTTACAGATAATAATGGTAATAAATATGTTGGAGAATGGAAAAACGATGCAATGCATGGTGAAGGAACATTCACGGATAATTTAGGACATCGTTATTCTGGAAATTGGCGCAATAATAAAAGATCTGGAAAAGGGACTTATATCTTTGCAGGAAATAAAAAGGATATTTTGGATAATCCAGACTACTTATATTTTAATGGTAGCAGGTATGTTGGAGAATGGGAAGAAAACAAGTTTCATGGTAAAGGATCCTTTAAATACCTTAATGGAGATACATATGATGGGCAATGGAATATGGATCGTCGAGAAGGAAATGGTCTTTTTGTTAGCAATGCAGGTGAACATTATGATGGAGAGTGGTTTAAAGATGAAAAAAACGGGTTTGGGGAAATGGATTTTATCAGTGGTGATAGATATGTAGGAGAATGGGAAAATAACATTATTGAAGGTAAAGGGAAAATGATTTTTTCAAATGGTGATAAATTTGAAGGAAATTGGTTGAAAAATAAACGACATGGAGAAGGTACACAAACCTTCAAAAATGGTGAGAAATACATAGGCAAATGGGATCAAGGAATTAGATCTGGGAAAGGTTCACAAGTATATCTTAATGGAGATAATTATATAGGTGGTTGGGAAAATGGTAAAAAAAATGGATTTGGAATATTGACAGACTCTAAAGGAAATATTTTTGAAGGTCAATGGAAAAATAATTTTAAAAATGGAAAAGGGGTTCTACTTTATAATAATGAGGATAAATATGAAGGGGATTGGAAAAATAATTTCAAGCATGGTAAAGGTAAAATAGTTTACGCTAATGGAGATATTTATGATGGTGAGTGGGTTAATGATAAAAAAGAAGGCTATGGAAAATTAAGTATAATAATTAATGGTATAGAATACCTGGGCTCTTTCAAAAATAATTCTTATCATGGGCAAGGGACATACAAAACCTCAATAGGTGATTATTATAATGGTGATTGGCAACTTGGTAAAAAAGAAGGAACTGGAATTTATATTTCATCTATTGGAGATAGGTATGAAGGATCTTGGAAGAACGACATGAAACATAATTATGGTAAATATGAATTTGCTGATGGTGATAAATATGAGGGGCTTTGGGAAAATGATAAAATTATTGGGAAAGGTAAATATGAGTTTGCAAATGGTGGTAAGTGTGAAGGAAGTTTTTTGGATGGTAAATTGAATGGTGATGGTCTGTTTATGTTCTCAAATGGTGATAAATATAAAGGTGCCTTCAAGAATGGTAAAAGAGATGGATTTGGTATTTTTACATTAATTGACGGAGGAAAATATTCCGGAGAGTGGAATAATGATAAAATTAGTGGCCAGGGCATATATGAGTTTTCTAATGGTAATATTTATGAAGGGATGTTTGATGATGGTGTTATGAATGGACAAGGCAGTTATTCATTTAAAAATGGAAATTTATTTATCGGAGAATTCAAGGATGGTAAGAGACATGGTCTTGGAGTTTTCACTTATAAAAATGGTAATAAGTATGTTGGTGAGTTCCTTCATGGAAATATGCATGGGCAAGGAACTTTTACGTATCCAAATGGTGATAAAAGAGTTGGTGTATGGAGAGATGGGAAGCCGATTGAATAATTTCACATAATATGAAAATAATCAAATTTTTTCTTTCAACATTCCCACTAATACTATTGATAAGTTGTTTTGGTTTAAAATTTCAAAAAAACCATATTATTCCTAATGATTGGAAAGGGAAATCAATTCGGATAGCAGAACTAGAAGCTTCCTACAAAAGGGAAAACCGTTTCCATAAGATTTTTTCTAAATTTTCTTCAAAAAGGTTTATTCCATATTATAAATTCAAAGATAAAACTTACAATATTGTCGGGTCATACAATAAAATTGATGAAAGTTATATTATTATAAAAGATGAAAATGATAGGTTTTTCAAAATTTCTCAAAAAAATAGAAATTATAAAAATAATATTGTACCAAGTTTTTTGGTTTTTGAAGATACTTTTGAAAATGCAAAACTACTTATTGATACAAAAATATGGTTGAATAATGTATGGCAGCAAAAGAGTTTCATTACAAAATTTCCTGATGCTTTTTACCCATTCCAAAGTGTTGAAGTTAAAGACGTTATAGGTTTTCAAAATTCTGATAATGGTTATCCAATATGGCTAAAGGTTGTAACTGAAAAAGGAGAGGATGCTATTGTAAGATATAATACGGAAGGGTTAAGAGTAGGAATCAAAGATCATTACTTTACGAGCGATCCTTTACCTCCTGAATGGGGAAATAAAATTAATGAAAAAATCAAAAATAGAATAGCAGATATTGGCATGTCCTCAAGGCAAGTCCGAATAGCTATTGGTTACCCAGATAAAATTAATATTACGTCAAGTCGTCATGGTGTAAGTGAACAATGGATGTATTTTTTGTCGAATAAAAAAATCTATTATCAATTTGAATATGATAAATTAGTTTATATAAATCATTAAATATTTGAATCAATCGAATACAAGAAAAATTTCTATTAATACTACATAGGCGATGAATATAAAATTTTTTTTATTTTATTTTATAGTTTTCTATAATTCTTTGGCAATTTCTAAAAATTATCATGAAAAATTTGAAGAAGCCCTTCAATTATATAAGGAGGGACGTTTTCGATTATCAGAAAAATATTTTAGAATCATTCTGGAAAATGAAAGAGATCATAGAGATCCTGCCTGTCAACTTTTCATAGCAAAATCTCAAGTTCAACAGGGCTTATGGGGTCAAGCTAGGAGGACATGTAAAATTCTTTTAGCTAATTACGAAAACTCACCCTATGAAGTAAACATATACACACTCCTAGGCGATTGTGCATTTAATGAAGGTAAAATAACTTCAGCATTTCAAAATTATTTAAAGGCTCGAAAACTAATTGATAACTTGGCCTATAAGAATGAAGTTGACCAAAGGTTGTATAACTGTATTGGACTTGGTCTTTCTGAAGAAAAAATTGAAGGAATGTTGTTTCAAGAAAGGAATAACTTTAATCGTGCAATAATTAATTTAGCAAGATCCTACCAGTCATGGCTTAATGGTAATAATTATAATATGGGATCTATGATTAAAGAAATTGACACCTACTTTTTGCCAGGGAAATTCTCAAATATTTTTGGAGAATTAAAAAAATCTGCAGATCAAAATTTAACGCAGCCTATTACTTTTGGAGTAATTATCCCTTTATCTGGTTTCAGTAAAAAATTAGGCGAAAGTTACTTATTAGGACTTGCAGAATCATTTAAATCATCTAACATGCGTTTTATTATCTATGACAGTCAAGGATTAGGTGCTAACGCTCTTCAAATTGCAAAAAATATTTATGGGAATAATTTAATTTCTGGAATTATTGGCCCCCTAACCAAGGAGGAAGTTTTTGCACTATCTGGTTCAATGCTTGAAATTCCAATTCTAATACCTAAGCTTGCTCCTGCTAATATTCCTGCTTTAAATGAAAACCTATTCTTCCTATCACTCTCGATGAAAACATTGGCAGAAAAAACTGCTCGTTTAGTGATAAATGAGTTGGGATATACTTCAATAGCCATCCTATCTCCTGGGTATGGTGAAAATAAAATAAGCACTGATTATTTTATAAAAGAATGTCATCAACTTGGTGTAAATCCTGTTGCAATTGAATGGTATGTTGAAACTCCTTTAGACTTGTCAAGGCAATTAAGTAATATAAGGCGCAAAGCTTGGGAATTAATTCCTAACGAAGATATACAAGATGGTAACTTAGAAATTGATAGCTTAGATGCTTTGTTTGATGTAGATGTACAAGATTTTTTTTCTTTACCGAATGATGATGAAGAGAAAATGGATAAAAGAGATTCCTCAAAGGTAGAGTTAGAAACTATCCAAGCACTATATATTCCTATTGGTGCAGATGAGTTAACATATATTGGAACTCAATTACCATTTTATAACCTAAAAACAAATATTTTTGGAAATGAAAATTGGTTAAATATGAAATTATTAAATCAAAAAGTAATTGGTCCTCATGTTCAAGGTCTTCATGTTGTATCAGATCTTTCATCTACTATTGTTAATGAAAAAGATGATTCAAATATAAATTATTTCAACATGGGATATGAGCACATAAATTTTTTAGAAGAAGTAGTAGGGAGTACTTTTTATAATAGAAGACAATTAGCACAGCAGTTAAGAAATCAAAAAGGATATTTTGGAGATAATACAACTATTGTATTTACTGGATCGAAAAAGAATAAAAATGGATCAGTTCAGGTTCTTAAGTATCAAAATCAAAAAATAACGGTAATTGGTTTATTTGAAGGGCAATTATACCGAAAAGATATTCCTTAAATTTTATTTCTTATGTTTCAGAAGATTAGCAATAGGTCTATAAAAATAAAATTTTTTTCGAAAAAGTTTTTTATTCAAAATAATTTAGATAAAATAGATTTTTCTTTAATTAAAGAATTCAATCAAAAAAACTTTCTTATTCCGAATCAAACTCACTCCAACAATGTAATTTTTTCTAATAAACCTGGAGTAATACATAACTGTGATGGTGTTTTTACTTACAATCCAAAAGTTACTTGCTTGATTAAAGTCGCGGATTGTATGCCTATTTTTTTTGCTCATCAAGACCTGTCATTTTATGGAGTTATTCATGCTGGATGGAAAGGATTAACTAAAGGTATTTTAAAGGAAACGTCAATTTTATTTACAAAGCATAAACTTAATTTTAATGAAATTGATATTTATATTGGCCCATCAATACAGAAGTGTTGTTTTGAGGTCTCCCAGGATATAATAGATAAATTTCCAATATGGTCAATAAAACCAAGAGGATCTGGGAAATTTATGGTCAATCTACAAAAGATCGCTTTTGAAGAATTAACGGGAATTGGTTTTAAAAAAACAGGAATTAAAATTAGCAGTGATTGTTCATTCTGTAAAAAAAATAATTATTATTCTTACAGAAGGGATGGGGAAAAGACGGGACGAATGATAGGACTTATAAGCAATAAGGTTTGATTGATGACCTTAGTTGAAGCAATGATTTTAGGTATTGTTCAAGGGCTAACAGAATTTTTACCTATTAGTAGTTCTGGGCATTTAGTTTTAATGAAACATCTTTTAGAAATTCAAGGCAATGGTAATGAATTAGAAGTATTGGTTCACATTGGAACTCTTGCTAGCATTTTGGTAGTGTTCTCAAATGATATAAAAGTATTGATTTCAGATTTAAAATCAAAAAAAAATCAATCCTATATTTTTTTTCTTTTCCTTGCAAGTCTACCAGCGGCTATAGCTGGGATATGGTTTAAAGATTATTTTGAGTTGTTGTTTAACGATTACTTTATTGTAAGTAAAGCATTGTTATTTACGGGTTTAATTTTAATCTTATCCTTTTTTTTTAAACCTAGAAATAAAAAACATAATATTATTTCTTCAATATTAATTGGGTTGTTCCAGGCTTTAGCAATTACTCCAGGTATTTCTAGAAGTGGGATGACTATTTCTTGTGCTTTATTAATGGGAATCAATTCTAAAGATGCCGCAAAATTTTCATTTCTGATGGCAATCCCAGTAATAAGCGGAGCAGGATTTTTAACTTTTATAGATTCCTATGATAATTTTTCTATTCCAATTCCAATAGGTTTTGTGGCATTAATTAGTTCCTTCCTTGTTGGTGTTTTGGCTTTAAAATGGCTTTTAAACTGGCTGGGAAAGGGAAAATTTCATATCTTTGGAATTTATTGTATCCTATTGGGCTTATTTATGATGATTAACTAAGATGAGTTTAATTGGTTTAATATTTATTTTGTACCTAACTCTTTTACTAGGAATTGGTATCATAGCGTTTAGATATAATAAAACTCAGGAAGATTACTTATTGGCAGGAAGATCATTAGGACCATGGGTTACTGCTTTTTCAGAAAGGGCATCAGGTGAATCAGCTTGGCTATTATTAGCATTACCAGGTGCAGCTATAGCGATAGGTCTAGGAGAGTTTTGGTCAGTAATTGGAATAATAATAGGAATAATTTCTTCATGGCTGCTTGTCGCAAAAAAAATTAGGCAAGAAACTGAAAAATATAATGCCCTTACTATTCCTGATTATTTCCATAAACGATATAATGATGAATCAAATATAATAAGATTGTTTTCAACAGCTATAATAGCTTTTTTCTTTCTTTTTTACGTATCTGCCCAGTTTCATGCTTCAGGAAAAGTATTGAATACCCTTTTCAATATTGATCAGGTTTATGGTATTATAATCGGAGCTTCAATAATTATACTATACACTATGATGGGTGGATTCTATGCTGTTGCTTGGACAGATTTTATTCAAGGAATCCTTATGTTTTCAACTCTGACAATATTGCCACTTGTTGGTTTTTTTGAGATCTATAATAATAATATTTCAATTGTTAAAATGCTAGATTCGGCTGCTGTTGTATTTGGTAATAGTAACTCTTCTTTTTTTATGGATCGTGATGGTCTCTTAGCATTTGTTACAGTCCTAGGTGGACTAAGTTGGGGATTAGGTTATTTAGGGCAGCCACATTTAATAATAAGATATATGGCTATAAGAGATGCTAAAGATATAAATGTTGCTAGGAGCATAGCCATAGCATGGGCAATCCCAGGAGTTTTTGGCGCTTTCATGATAGGTATTATATCCCTATCTTATTTTGGTCCTGATTATTTCCAAGTTAATGATCCTGAAAAATCTATGCCATTATTAGCTGCTGCCTTATTACATCCTGTCCTAGCTGGATTGTTTATATCAGGGGCTGTTGCTGCAATGATGTCCACAGCTGATTCTCAATTATTAGTTTCGACTTCAGCCATAACTGAAGACTTTTTTCATCAATATTTGAAGAAAGACCTATCTGAAAAGGACCTTCTGATGTTAAATAGAATTATGATATTAATTCTTGGTTTTATTGCATTCGGAATCGCTATGTATTCTCAAATAGTTGGTAATAATATTTTTAGTGTGGTTAGTTATGCATGGAGTGGATTAGGATCAGCATTTGGGCCAGCATTAGTTATGACATTATGGTGGCCAAAAACAACTCGTAAAGGAGTAATAGCTGGAATGATAGTTGGTTTTTTTACTACTGTTATATGGTCCAATCTTCCAGAATTAAAGGGAATGATAACTGAGAGAATAACAAGCTTTGTTCTGTCTTTTGTTGCAGTTTATTTAGTGAGTGTAATGTCTAAAAATGATAGTTAAAGAAGCTCTAAAATCTATTTCTTCAGGATCCACGCACCCTGTTTTTTTGTTGAAAGGGGATGACCATTTTCTTCAAGAATTTTTCATAAAAAAGGTATTAAAAATATTTTTTAACGATTCTCCATATACCAAAACATTAATGCTACCAGATGACATGAGTGGCAAAGAAATTATTGAAAAACTTACTATTACAGACTTGTTTGAAATTCACAAGCTTTTTATAATAAGAGATCCTCAAAGGATTACTGGTAAGTATAGTATTGATCTTATAGAGATTTGCAAAAACCCAAACCTTGGTCATTTAATATTTTTAATAATTGATAATTGGTATGCTAAAACAGCTTTTACAAAAAAAATTGAATCATTTCTTGAACCAATAGATACACAAAGTCCTTTTGCAAAAGATATGATTAAATGGGCAAAATATCTTATTAATGAAAAAAATAAAACAGCTGATTCAAAAGCTATTGCATATTTGATTGACATGGCAGGTGAATCAATAGTTCATCTAAATAATGAAATTGATAAAATATGTCTTTTAATTGAGCCAAGACAATATATTGAAATTGAAGATTTAAAACAATT
>MDTB01078837.1_pt1 | contig 12528 bp, 1 predicted proteins | sample 811161 | NCBI WGS metagenome assembly MDTB01 (sample SAMN05326650, study PRJNA326480) | marine metagenome | isolation source: seawater | place: Mediterranean Sea | collected 2009 | reverse complement strand
ATTGGTTGGTGATCAGTCTACAGATGAAGATGAAGATTTAACGATATCAGTATCAGCAGGTGATGTTGATATTGCTGAGAATGGTCAGTCTATGACATTCACATTAGAGTGCACAGGTGATGATGCTTTAGTATCAACAAGCTGTGTATCCACAGGAGATGCTACAGCTGATTGTACATTTGATGTGCAAGATGATCAGAATGGTAATGTTGATTGTGTTATGACTGTAGCTGATGGATATGGTAGAGCAAATCATTCTGAAGGATTTACATTTACAGTTGATGCTGTTAACGATGCTCCTATTTTATCATTGGTTGGTGATCAGTCTACAGATGAGGATGAAGATTTAACAATATCAGTATTAGCTAGTGATGTTGATATTGCAGAGAATAATCAGTCCATGACATTTAGTTTGAATTGTATTGGAGATTATACATTATTAACTAGTTCATGTGCATCAACAGGTGCGAGCACAGCTGATTGTACATTTGATGTACAAGATGATCAAAACGGAAGCGTTGATTGTGTAGTAATAGTTGATGATAACAGTGGTTCCATAGATTCAGAAGATATTGAATTTATTGTTTATCCAATCAATGATATTCCTGAATTATCATCATTGGATAGTCAAATAACAAATGAGGATGAGGATTTAACAATTGAAATTTGTGTACCTGATCCAGACATATATGAAAATGGACAAGACTTATTATTCAATGCATCTTGTAATTCGAATGTTGTGGGATACGGAGGTATTGCTGAAATTCCATCAGGAGGATTGTCAGAAGAATGTGCAGTATTTGTTTTTCACGTTGATGATAATGAATATGGAAATGACGAATGTATTATAAACGTTGATGATCAGAACGGTGGAAGCGTATCGACATCTTTCTCTGTAACAGTAAATTCTGTAAATGATGAACCGGTATTAAGTTTAATTGGTAATCAGTCTACGGATGAAGACAATGATCTTATGATATCTTTATCATCTTCTGATCCTGACATAGAGTTTTACGGCGAACAGCATACATTTACATTAGAATGTAGTGGAGATAATGATCTTGTATCAACAAGTTGTGTATCAACAGGTACGAGCATGGCAGATTGCACATTTGATGTTCAAGATGATCAGAATGGGAGTGTTGAATGTTTAGCAACTGTTGATGATGGAAACGGTGCGAGTGATTTTGAGATAATTTCATTAATTGTGAATGCAATAAATGATTTACCAATACTAACAGCTGTGGGTAATCAAAGTACAGATGAGGATGAAGACTTAACGATATCCGTATCAGCGAGTGATGTTGATATTGTTGAAAATGGTCAAAGTTTATCATTTAGTCTAGTTTGCGGAGAGGAGAGCCTGGTTACCACTAGCTGTTTAGATGATACTTGTACATTTGATGTACAAGATGATCAATTTGGTCAAACTGATTGTTATGTTAATGTAGATGATAATAATGGAGGCTTAGATTCTGAAAATATAACGCTTATTGTTCATCCTATAAACGATCCAATGGTTGAATCACTTTGTCCAAGATCAAATTGGGATATTGAGTTCAGTGATGATCCATCCATAACAAACAAGGCATTACTAACATTTGAAACTGATTATAATGGTGCCTCAGAATGTTTCGGAGTATATGATATTGATAGTGAATTATCATTCAAATGGACTGTAATTGATATGAATGAAGATGGAATGGATACTACTGTTGTTTGGAATAATACCTTAGAATTTTATAGTTCAATAGATTCTGATTTATTCATTGATTTGGATATATATGAAACTCATCAATTAGATATAGATAGTGATGGAATTTTAGATGGTGTTGAGACAACTATTGAATATGATAGCATAGATCCATATATGATTGCTGTTACTGTTTCTGGATGTGATGGTAACTTAGCGGAGTATGATGAATGCGATGTTTGTTCAGGATGTGGTTTGATGGATTGGTATTTAGATGAAGACGCAGATTGTTGGTCTGGTGAAATATTGAGTCAGCAATATTGCTCTGAGATTGGTGAGAGTTCGCCTTATCCATTAGCAGATTTAGATAATTGGATAACTAATGATGAATGTTTTGAAGGTGAATGCTTCTATGGTGATGATGCTAATGATGTAAACTTCTGTGAAAGTAACCAAATTGATTCCTGTGATCTTTGTGATGGTTGTGATGCGTGTTACACCGAACCTGGTGACGCTGATCTAAATTTCAATGTGGACGTATTAGATATTATGTATGCAATTGATTATTTATTTACTGACCTATCATCAGATACCTGTGAAGATGTTGATATTTTAAATGATGATTGTCCAGAAGACGATATTCAGTTCTCTAATTTGAATGTAGCTCAATCAGAACTTTGTAATGAACCTTGTAATGGTTGTATTGACATTGTTGATATAACAGTATTGATTGATATTATATTAAAACCTTGTACTGAATTTGTTACTGAAGATGATTGTTTAGGTTTAATGCAAGCAGATTACTGTGATTGGGATGAATCAGAGGGTTGTTATGAAGTTGATCCTCTTGCAAGAGAAACAGCTAATAGAGTTGAAGTATTAAAAACATCAAATGGTCTAGAATTAGATTCTGATGGTTATGTTTCTTTACATATAACATTAAATCACAGTTTAGATTTCAATTTTGAATTAACAAATGGTGGTTTAATTCAAGATTACATAACAAATGGTAATAGAACGGATGTAATCTTGTTAAGACCTGAGAGTGGAACAATATTAGCTACAAGTGATTGGTTTGAAGTAGTTGATATCATGGCATCTTCAGGTGAGAACATTATTGATGTTGAATATGATGTTGTACCAGATCAATTTCAATTAAATGATGCATATCCAAATCCATTTAACCCGGTAACGAATATCTCATATTCATTACCTATTGCATCTGAGATATCAATTAAAATATTTGATATTCAAGGAAGAGAAGTTTCGATATTGTATAATAACATTCAAGAGGCAGGAACTCATAAGTTAGTTTGGGATGCGAGTAATTTCTCAAGCGGGATATATTTTGTAAGAATGTCCGGAGGAAGTTATTCTGGAATGAAAAAGCTAATGCTCATAAAATAATAAATACTAGGTAATAATAATATGTTAAATAAAAAAATGAATATGATTATAAAATTATTGCTAGTATCGAGTATTGCTTTATCTAGTAATAATACAGAATATGATTGTTTAGGCATTGAAGATGGTGAAAATGTTTGTCTGACAATTGATAATATTGATGGAACTGAAGGAACGTTTGATATACTTTACAATAGTATAAATAACATTTATGGTTTCCAGCTTACACTTGATGGTTTAGATGATTTGGAATGTACAAATGAGATATTCTCAGTAACTAATCAGGGATCTCTTTTTATTGGATTTTCTTTTATGGCAGATTACCTAGAAGCAAGTTCTAATGGAAGATTATTAAGTTGTGAATTTACACCTGGTATAGATCTTGATATTTGCTTTGATAATGTAATAGTTGCCGGTGGTGATTCTCAAACTAACGAATTAAGCTCTTTCCCAGAGTCTTCTTGCGAGGAAGTTCCTAATTGTCCGCAAGATTGTTTTGGTGATTGTTTTGGTTTAGCATTAGAAGATATGTGTGGAACTTGTGACTATGATACAACAAACGACTGCGAACAAGATTGTAATGGTATTTGGGGTGGTGATGCTGTTTTAGATAATTGTGGTAACTGTGATAATAATCCTGATAATGATTGTCTTTTAGATTGTAATGCTGATTGGGGTGGTGTTGCTTTTATAGATTATTGCGGAGATTGCGTTGATGGCAATACGGGACTAATTGAAGGCGATAGTGATGCTGATGGTGATTTAGTTTGCGATGAATTTGACAATTGTGTTAATACATCAAATAATGATCAAGCAGATAATGATCTTGATGGACTGGGAGATGTTTGTGACAGTGATGATGATAATGATGGATGTGTGGACGAAAATGATTTAAATCCAAGTGTTGAAAGTGGTGATACTGATAATGATGGTGTAGCTGATGATTGTGATGATTGTCTCTATGATGCTAATAATGATATTGATTCGGATGGAGTTTGTGGCGATGTTGATAACTGTCCTGAAATTTCTAATGATAGTCAATTGGATTCTGATCTTGATGGTTTAGGGGATTTGTGTGATAACGATGATGATAATGATGGATGTGCTGATGAAAGTGATTTAAATCCAAGTGTTGAAAGTGGTGATACTGATAATGATGGTGTAGCCGATGATTGTGATATTTGTCCTTTTGATTTTGATAATGACTTTGATAATGATGGTGTTTGCGGTGATATAGATGGTTCACAATGGGGTGATTGTGGTTTAGACATGACTATTGATTATGATAATAATACATTAGCAATTTTATATAATTGTAATGTTGATCTGCACGCATTTCAGTTAAAACTTAATAATGCAGAATTGAGTAGTTGTATTGATAATGATGATTTGTTTGAGATTCAAAATAACTCATATGGTGATGTAATTGGATTTAGTCTAGAAAATAATTACAAAGAATCAGGATCAGGTGAAATAGTTGAATGCAGCTTTAATATTATTAATCCAAATGAATGTATTTATTTGAGTGATATAATTAATGTAGGCGATGATTCTAATACGTTAGGTACAACAATTTTAGATAATGATATGGATTCTATTACCAATGACTGTGACTCTGATGATGATAATGATGGTAAAGAGGATTTTGAAGATTCAGATAGATTTAATCAATTTGTGTGTAGTGATGATGACAATGATGGTTGTGATGATTGTAGTTTAGGCTTCTATGACCCAGGTTTAGATTTTAATGATGATGGTCAAATTGATACGGATGGAGATGGTAGCGATTTTGATGGAGATGGCAGCTGTGATACTGGAGATGAAACGCCTTGGGGAGAAGGAAGTTTAGTTTTAAACTCTGTTGAACAAGGTGAATTTGAGGTCGAAGATGGTACATTAAACCTAAGTTATTCTTCAGATGTAGATATTGATGTTTTAGGCTTTAGTATTTCAAATTTAGATTTAATTAGTACATCAAATGATAACTGCGAGATTCAAGAGAATTCTGTATTCTGTTATGACCTATTAGATACATATACAAATGAAATTGAGTTTTTAACTTTATATTTTGAACCACAATGTAGTTCATCAGATTTTAATATTTCAGATATTCAAATGGTCAAAGACAATAATAATGCGTTTATTGAAACAGATAATATTTTATCACAGGTGTCTTCAGGAATTTTACCAAATCCAAGTAATATATCCGGTATTTCTCAGCCACTGGGTATAGAAATCAGTTGGGATTCAATTGACTGTGTTGAAAATTATGTTCTCTTTTACAGTGATGACGAGGACATGGCAAATCCAACGTATTTACAAACAAATAGCTTTTTTGATAGTACAGATGGATTAGATGATTTTGTAGAATATTGTTATGATGTTTACGCGCAAAATGATTCGGGTGATCTTTCAAATTATTTTTCACAAATTTGTTTAGTTTCTTTTCCAGAGTGTTGGATTGATATGGATCTAGATTTGAATCTTGATACAAATGACAATTTTGGTATTATTCAGGTTAATATGTCTAATGCCTGGTACGTAGATAATTACGAAATTGAACTATCAATTGGTGATGAATTTTACATTACTGAATGTACTGGCGTTCTAGGTGCAGAAATAGATGGAAATACAATATCTTCGTCTAATGTTTCAACTATTTCAATTAATGATGATATTACTTTAATTGAGTGTCAGTTTAGCACTGATCAAGTAAATTATTCAGTTGAGGATGTTGAAGTATCCATTTCAGGTTTTAATTTAAGTTTTGAAGAAAATCAGGCTGTTTCTTGTAACGACCAAGATCAAGATTATTTTGACTTTTCGGTAGATTGCACCAATACCTGGTTTGGAGAAGGTTTAGATATCGATAATAATGGAGTTAACGACTGTGAGCTATATGAGGTTACAGTTTTACCTGGATTTAGTATGATTTCCTTTCCTTATACAAACGAAGATAAATCATTATCATCAATGCTTGGAGAGGGTGTTATTACAAGTATCATTGGAGCTGGGACTGCTTCTACTTGGCTAGAAGAATCAGATCAGTATGTTGGTTCCATTGATAACATTAGCTGCTATGATGGATATTGGATGTATAATTCAGAGTCTGAACCCTATGTCATATCTGTTGAAAATGGTGTTCCTTGTGATAGATGTAATGAAGATACAAACGGTGATGGTATCAACACATCAAATTATACACTTGGTCCTGATTTAAATTATATATCATACAATGCTAGTGATCAATCATTATTAAAAAATGTGCTTCCAGACGAATTTAATAATTGTTTCGATAGAATTATGACCTCTAATGCATCTGCTATTTGTATACGCGATGAAAATGGAGATTGTGATTGGGTTGGTTCATTGGCAAACTCTGGATTGCCGCTTAACAGTGGATATATCGTTGATGTTTCTGAAGAGTGTATAGATGAAAACGAAGAATTTGATTTTTACTGGAATTGCTCAGAAGATTTAGGTCGATATAATGATAATTCAAATTTTGAAATCAATTATGATTATAAGGCCAATCAGTCAAATGAGCAGGCGTTTTACTATTTTAATCAATCTGATTTAGATAAATTAAATTTTGATGAGGGTGATATTATCCTAATCTACAATGGTGATATGCTTGCTGGTTCAAGATCATGGTTCGGAGATGTTAGATATATTGATGTTGTGGCTATGGGTTCCAATGGATTAGAAGAAACTAAGGGTTACTTTAATTCAGGTGATATCCCAACGTTTAAAATGTATGATTCAAATACCAATAGTATAATGGATATCAATGCACAACAGGTATCTGAATGGAATTCGAATCAAATGTATAATGTAGAAAATATAATAGTTGAAAACGCTATACCTTTAGATTTTAGTTTATCTTCAGTTTATCCAAATCCATTCAATCCAGTAGCTAATGTAGATTTTTCAATGCCATCTGATATGTCTATATCAATTACAATTTTTGATATTATGGGTAAAGAGGTTGAAATATTACACGATGGTATCATGAATGCAGGTTTTCATACGATTACTTGGAATGCTGATATGTATTCTACCGGTATTTACTTTATTAAATTTGAATTGGAGTATGGGGAATATATTAAAAAGTTAACTTTAGTCAAGTAGACAAGGGTATACTTTTTAATTAATTTAGATAATGTTTATTGGCTAAGTAGAGGGCAGAGTTTTATTTAGAAAAACCAATAAACTAATGGAGGAGAAAAATATAATAATGCTTTTTTCGGCATTTATTATTTTTACGTTATTAACAATCGGCTATTTGTTGAAATTTATTTCGTACAGTAGTCGTTTTTCTGTTTATAGATCAAAAAAAATTAATCAAACAATTTAACTTAGGGGAAAGTATGTTTTATAGAGCACTATTTTCAATTTTATTTTTAACATCATCGCTATATGCTGAATATCGTATTTTTGCATTAAATACAGAAATGTGTGGTTATTCAAATGGACGTTTGGGCGCCGTAGAAGATAATACTGAGATATTTAAAAATGATAATTATTTAACTACCATCAACGCTGGTGATTATTTTGATATTCAATTTAATCCTGGTGATTATTTCAGTTCTAATCAACCAATTATTGGTGTTGCTTCAAATGGTAATACAGATGAAAATAAAATTCATTTTACTCCTGAGGCAGCTAAAGGAACTCAGTTTAGTATTGCTAATGATAGAAGAGATTTAATGGAGATGGGTATCTATTGTGTGTCTGACCAGGATTGTAATGTTAATGTTGAACATCCTGATGGGCAGCAATATGATTCAGTTCTTCAAATACCTTCTGAATCATATTTGAATTATACAGGATTATCTAATAGTCATTCGCAGACTGTAGTAGTAACCTCTGATAACCCGATTGTTATAAAAGCAGGTCTTCAAAGTTGTAATGCCGATAATAATATAGTAATCCCAGATCAAAATGAGTTATATGGTATAGGTCAAGGGCAGCTTTCTGTAGGACATAGCCTTGATACACCCATTAATATATTTGCGGAAGGAAATAATCTCACCTATAATTGGACTATTAATAGTTCTGGCCATTCTCACGTTGGTGATTTTGGTGGAAGACAGGGTGATCATTTAGCTGCGTTTAGATTAGTTTCTGAAAATTTATTTAATGCTTATGGATGGGGAGATGCAGATGGTGGTTCTTCAACCTCTTTTTTACCCATTGAACTGTTTAGTACTAAGTTTGTTTCGTTGTACCATTATGACTATATTTCGTTTGTATCAAATCAGCCAGGAACTGTTACGGTTGGTTCAACAATATATGATCTTACAAGCTACGGTGAAAACATATGGCATTTAAAGGTAGAAAATGATGGTCCTTCAGGAGTGATTGTAAGCTCATCTGTACCTGTTTGGGCGGTTATAGATTATTATCACGGAGGTGATGAGCAACTTTTTTATGGTAATATGGGTGAGCATTCAGGATTGGCAGTAAGTTCTAATGTAGGTCAAGATTGTATTATAGGTGAATCTCAATTACCACCAGTTTCTTCAAGCTCTGTCATAGGCGGATCATATGCTGGTGCACGTGATCCTGGAAATTTATTTGATCATAATTACAGTTATGAGATTTGGGCAGGCGATCAATTAGGTAGTGATTGGGCTGCTGTTGATTTAGGTTCAGATGAATATTTGACTAAGATTATATTTCATCCAGAACCAGCCTGGTATCACTGGGAGCGTATGCCTAGAAGTTTTACGATTTCTGTTGGTAATTCATTAAACGGACCTTGGACAGAAACATATTCTGGGAATCTTCCAACACCCAATGAAGGTCTAAGTAGTACGTCAGATCCTACATTCGATGATTTAGGCACATCAACATATGGAAGATATATACGTTTTGATTTTTCTCAACCAATGTGCTATGGCCCTCAAGTTGATGGTTGTACTCATTCACACAATGCAGTTACATTATCAGAGATTGCAATGTATACAGGTGAAACTGATGTAGTAGATTGCAATGGAAACTGCGGTGGAAATGCACAGATAGATGAATGTGGAGTATGTGATGGAAATAATAGTTCTTGCGAGGATTGTGCAGGTATACCAAATGGTAATTCAGAGTTAGATGAATGTGGTGTTTGTAATGGTAGTGGTCCCATAGAAAACTATGATTGTGATGGAAATTGTATAAATACAATCATAGGCTACGCAGATTTTGATTCCGACGGGTTTGCAGATAATAACACTGGTGTTAGTTTTTGTGGTTCTCTTGCATCTGATTATGTATCATCATCAGGTAGTAGCACAGGAAATAACGGTGCATTAAATTTTGCAGGTAATGCGGGAAGTTATGTTTCTATTCCTGATATAAATAATTTTCCATCAACGGCTATGACACTTGAAATGTGGGTAAAGGTAAATACACCCCAAACTGGTCAAACATTATTTTCTTATTTTAATAATGTTATTAATATGGAATATACAAATTTACATTTCCAATTTATTGGAGAAAACTTACCTAATACTAACATCGAATACAGTGATGGAGATTTTCATCATCTTGCTATGAGCTGGAATAATTCTGGCTCCTTTAATGTCTATAAAAATGGTAATTTAGAATATTCGGGTAATCATAAAGCAGGATTTTCAATTCCTAATGGTGGAACTGTTGTTCTTGGACAGGAGCAGGATTGTAATGGAGGATGTTTTTCAAATGGTCAAGCCTTTAATGGTACTATGGATGAATTTAGAATTTGGAATATCTCAAAATCTGAATCTGAGATTCATAATCTCTACAATCAATCAATCACTGGAACTGAAGATGGCTTAGTTGTATACTATAATTTTGACCAAGGTTCAGGGAATTCTGTTACAGATTTATCTGGTAATGGTAATGATGGTAGTATAGTTAATGTTTCTTGGATAGACAGTGATGCGCCAATTCAATCTGCTACAGTAGATAATTGTCCTAATGATTCTAATCCAGATCAGGCTGATTATGATGGTGATGGAGAAGGTGATGCTTGCGACAGTGATGATGATAACGATGGAGTTAGTGATGATTTAGATTGTGCTCCATTAAACGAAACTTTAAGCAGTGCAGATGAATGTGGTATTTGCGGAGGAGATGGAATACCAACAGGTGATTGTGATTGTAATGGCAATGAGTTTGATGAATGTGGAGTATGTGGCGGTTCAGGAGCTGAACAGCACTTTACCTGTGAAGGATTATTTGTACCTGTAACAAAAAATGCACTACAAACAGCTATAGACCTGTGGCTGTCAGACAATGCTAGTGCTCTAAATACATATGGTGATATAAATAGCTGGGATGTCTCAAACATTACAAATATGCAAAATTTATTTTCTGATACAGATTTTAATTCTGATATCAGTAACTGGGATGTTTCAAATGTGACAAATATGGTACATATGTTTGTAAGGTGTCCTTTTGATCAAGATTTAAGTAGTTGGAATGTGAGCAATGTAACAAGTATGTCTATGATGTTTTACAGCTCACCATTTAATGGAAACATATCAAATTGGGATGTATCAAATGTCTCAAATATGCATAGAATGTTTGATAGCACTCCGTATTTCAATCAAGATATAAGTACTTGGGATATTGATAATGTCAATGATATGGGTAATATGTTTGGTAATGGTAATGCAATGTCTGCAGAAAATAAATGTGCTATACATACATCCTTTTCTTCAAATTCAAGTTGGCAATACGATTGGTCAGAGGATCAAGACTGTAATGGCGCTTGCTTCGGTGATGCAGCACTGGATGAATGTGGAGTTTGTGAGGGTCCAGGTCCAGATCAACATTTTACCTGTGATGGTACCTTTAAACCAGAAAGCAAAGATGCTCTTCAGGTTGCTGTAGACCTTTGGACTTGTACACGATTTGAAAATGATTGTGATAGTGAGCTAGCATTATCAACCTATGGCCATATATCAAATTGGGATGTTTCATTAATTACAGATATGTCAAACGTATTCTATCATAAAACAACATTTAATGATGATATAGGAAGTTGGGATGTATCGAATGTAACGGACATGAATAATATGTTTGCCGGATGTTATATTTTTGATCAGGATTTAAATTCTTGGGATGTGTCAAATGTAACAAATATGTCAGTAATGTTTGGCAATGCTAGAGCTTTCAATGGTGACATATCAAGCTGGGATGTGTCTAGTGTGACTAATATATGGGTGATGTTTGCACATGCTCATGAATTTAATCAGGATATATCTGCTTGGAATGTATCAAATGTAGAAAGAATGTCTGGAGCGTTTGAAGGTACTAGAAAATTTAATCAGGATATATCTTCCTGGGATGTTTCAGGTGTTCAGGGTATGGATTCTATGTTTAGAAGTACGGAAGCTTTTAACCAGGATATATCAGGATGGGATGTATCGAATGTAGCATTTATGCAAGACATGTTTGCATTTTCACAAGCTTTTAACCAAGATATATCAGAATGGGATGTATCGAGTGTAATATATATGCATAATATGTTTTGGGGGTCAGAGAATTTTAACCAGGATATATCAGGATGGGATGTATCAAATGTCACAATTATGGAAAGAATGTTTGAAAGATCAGTTTTTAATCAAGATATATCAGGATGGGATGTTTCAAATGTTGTAAATATGACATATATTTTTCAAGATGCTGATGCTCTTTCGAATCAGAATCAATGTGCTATTAATACATCCTGGTCTTTAAATGATAATTGGCCTTATGATTGGTCTGGAAATTGTGACGATGATAATGATGGTATTTTAAATATATCAGATAACTGTATTTATGAAAGTAACCAAGGTCAGGACGACTTTGATGGTGATGGACAAGGGGATGCTTGTGATAGTGATGATGATAATGATGGAGCTTTAGACGATGATGATAGCGATGATTATAATACTGAGGTCTGCTCTGATACTGATGATGATAGTTGTGACGATTGCTCATCAGGATCATTTGATGTTAGTAATGACGGAACTGATACAGATGCAGATGGCAGCTGCGATGCTGGTGACCTAGATGATGATAATGATGGATGCTTTGATGATGTGGATGCTAATCCACTGGTTTACAGTGATGATACAGATGGCGATCTAACACCTGATGATTGTGATATCTGCCCGTTGGACGATGAAGACGACTACGATGGTGATGGGTTATGTGCAGATGTAGATGATGCGCCTTATTGTACCTCAAATGTTATCGATGTATGTGATGTTTGTGATGGACCTGGATATTATACTTATTACTATGATGGAGATGGTGATGGAGAAGGTGATCCACAGTATTTTATGTATTCTTGCGCTGTACAACCAGCTTATGTTTTTAATGATAATGATTTATTTCCTCAAGATGGTAATGCGTGCCACGATGATGATAATGATGGATGTGATGATTGCTCATCTGGTTTAAGTGAT
>MDTB01022194.1_pt1 | contig 12529 bp, 10 predicted proteins | sample 811161 | NCBI WGS metagenome assembly MDTB01 (sample SAMN05326650, study PRJNA326480) | marine metagenome | isolation source: seawater | place: Mediterranean Sea | collected 2009 | reverse complement strand
TCATTTACAACAATAGCAACAGCTGGTTTTTCAACAAATCCAAATAGTATAGGTGCATATCAGCCTATTGTTCAATATACAATAATTCTATTTATGTTAATAGCTGCATCCAGTTTTTCTTTACATTATTTAGCTATAAGAAGAGGCAAGGTTGAATATTTTAAAGATCGTGAATTTAAAGTGTATGTTTCTTTATTATTATTATTTTTTTCTATCTTTTTTATAGATAATTATTCGAAATATTTATTTAGAGAAGGTATCTTTGAAGAAGGTTTAAGAAATTCTTTATTCACTGCTACATCTTTGTTGACAACAACTGGTTTTACAAATATTGATTACGAAACTTGGGGTTACACTTCACAAACAATGATTTTTATCTTATTTTTTATTGGAGGTTGTGCAGGCTCAACTACTGGTGCAATTAAAATTATAAGAACCATTGTTGTTTTTAAATTTTTATTAAGAGAGCTAAAAAAATTATTACACCCAAAAGGTGTATTTAATATTAAAATAGGATCAAAAAAAATTCCAGAAGAGGTTGTTAGTAATACATTGGGATTTTATTTATTTTATATATTTATTTTTGTATTTGCTGCATTTATATTTGCGTGTCTAGGCTTAGATTTTACTTCATCTTTGTCAGTATCTGCATCAGCTATTGGTAATATTGGTCCTGGCTTAGGGGAGATTGGGCCGTCTCAAAACTGGCAAAATATAGGAACACCAGCTAAATTATTAGCTTCATTCTTAATGTTACTAGGTAGATTAGAAATATTTACTGTTATGTTAATTTTTTCTGGAGGTTTTTCAAAAAAATGAAATATTTAAATATAAAAAATGATAAATCTATAACCATTATCGAAATTCAAAATGGATTATTTAACACACTAAATTCCAAAGTTTTATTGGAGTTTGATTCATTTATTAATAGTATAAAAGATAACTCAAAAATTAAATGTCTCATTATTACTGGATCAGGTGAAAAGGCTTTTGTGGCTGGTGCTGATATTAAAGAAATGAGTTTAATGAATAAAGTAGATGCAGCTAATCATTCGAAGTTAGGGCAAAAGATTTTTTCTACTATCGAATCTTTACATATTCCTGTAATTGCAGCTATAAATGGATATGCTCTTGGAGGTGGTTGTGAGCTTGCCTTAGCGTGTCATATGAGATATGCATCAAAAAATGCATATATTGGTCAACCTGAAGTAAAATTAGGTTTAATAGCTGGTTTTGGAGGCACTCAACGTTTACCTAAAGTTGTATCAAAAGGTAAAGCTATGGAAATATTGCTTACTGGAAAAATGTACTCAGCACAAGAAGCTCATAATTTAGGTTTAGTTGATAATATTTTTGAATCTAAAGATTTAATGCGTAAAGTACTTGATATTTGTAATTTAATAGTTGAAAATGGTCCTAATTCTATATTAAAAACTATTGAATTAGTTAATAAAAGTTATGATTTAGATCAAAATGATGGCTTAAATATAGAAGCTATAGAATTTGGAAAATTATTTGATGAAAAAGAAAGTAAAGAAGGTATGGGTGCATTTATAGAAAAAAGGAAGGCAAATTTTGACTAATATTAACAAATTCGTTAGAAACTTCTGTATAATTGCGCATATTGACCATGGAAAATCTACCCTTGCTGACAGGCTTATTGAGTCTACTAATACTATTTCATCTAAAAAATTAGAAAACCAAGTTTTGGATGATATGGATTTAGAAAGAGAGCGTGGAATCACTATAAAATCCCATCCGATTCAGATGGATTATACTCACAGCGATAACAATAAGTACATATTGAATCTAATAGATACTCCTGGTCATGTTGATTTTACATACGAAGTATCAAGAAGTATGGCAGCTTGTGAAGGTGCATTGCTAATTGTTGACGCATCTCAAGGGGTTGAGGCCCAAACGGTAAGTAATTTATACTTAGCATTAGAAGCTGATTTAACTATTATACCAATACTAAATAAAATTGATATGCCAAACTCTGATGTTGAGGCAGTTTCTGAACAAATCATTGAATTGATAGGATGTCATAAGTCCGAAATTTTAACTGTGAGCGCGAAAGAGGGGACTGGTATTGATACTGTCTTTGATACCATAGTAAATGTGATACCAGCGCCTACTAAAAAACATGAAAATGGACATTCTAGAGGTCTTATTTTTGATTCTTTTTATGATCAGTTTAGAGGAGTGGTTGCTTATATAAGAGTTTTTGGAGGTAGTTTTACTAAAAATGACATTATAGAGTTAATTTCAAACAAAGTAAACTTTGAGATAACAGAAGTGGGCAAACTAAAACTAGAAAAAGTTAGTACTAATAATTTATCATCAGGTGATGTTGGATATATAGTTACTAGCTTAAAAGATGTTTCAGATATTAATGTTGGTGATACTATTTCACTTAAAAAAGAAAAAGAGGTAGAACCATTACCAGGTTATAAAGAAGTAAAACCTATGGTATTTAGTGGTATGTATCCAGTAGATTCAAATGATTATGAGGATTTTAAAACAAGTTTGTTAAAATTAAAATTAAATGATGCAGCTTTAACGTTTGAACCAAATGTATCTACGGCCTTGGGCTTTGGATTTAGATGTGGTTTTTTAGGTCCATTACATATGGAGATTGTACAAGAACGATTAGAGAGAGAATTTAATATGAATTTAATTTCTACAGCTCCAAATGTAAGCTATAAGGTCATAACAAGGTCTAAAGATGAAGTCATTGTAAAAAATCCAGCTGATATGCCTGATTCAGGTAATATAGAATCTATAATGGAACCATATATAAAAGCTGAAATTATCACACCTGATACTTATATTGGAAATATAATGAAGTTGTGTATTAGTAAAAGAGGTGTGTTTCAATCAACCACTTATCTATCACAAAATAAAGTTCAATTAAACTTCATATTGCCCCTTGGTGAAGTTATCTATGATTTTTTTGAAAAACTAAAATCTTCTACTAAAGGTTATGCATCTTTAGATTATGAATTTATTGATGATCGCATATCAAAACTTGTTAAACTTGATATAAAGATAAATGGTGATATAGTTGATGCGTTAAGTATGATAGTGCATAAGGATTATGATTATCAGAGTGGTTCTAAAATATGTAAACAATTAAAAGAAGAAATACCAAGACAACAGTTTGAGATACCAATTCAGGCGACTATTGGAGCTAAAATCATCGCCAGAGAAACTGTTAAAGCTTTGAGAAAAAATGTTACTGCAAAATGTTATGGTGGTGATATATCAAGAAAAAGAAAATTATTAGAAAAACAGAAAAAAGGTAAAAAACGTATGAAAGTTGTAGGCAATGTTGAGTTACCACAAAGTGCTTTTTTAGCGATTCTTAAATCAGGAGATGAATAAATATGTACCCATGGATAGACTTATATTTCTTTAAAATCCCCTCATTTGGATTAATGGTGGCATCAGCATTTTTAATTTGTCATCATTATTTAAAAAAAGAATTTAAAAAAAATAATCTTTCAGAAAAAATTATTGATGATATAATATTTTATGCAGTTATTTCTGCTATACTTGGATCAAAAATATATTTTATTATTGAAACACAGTCATTTGGTTTGTTGTTTTCTAATATTAAAAATATTTTTTATAGTTTAATTACCTTAAATATTCCAAATCTAATTAGCGAACTTCAAAGTATGGGTTCTGGTTTAGTATTTAATGGTGGATTGATATGCGCAATTATTTTAATAGCTTTTTATGTAAAACGTCATAAATTAGATTTTCTTGAACTTGCAGATATTATTACTCCCTTTATACTGTTAGGACATGGTATTGGAAGGATAGGATGTTTATTAGTAGGTGATGATTATGGTATACCTTCCAACCTTCCATGGGCAATTGCATTACCTAATGGTTTACCGGTTACCTCAATTGAAACTTTTATGACACATTTTTCATTTTTTGGATATACAAGAGAATATCTGCAACAATTTTTAGTTGAAAATTCAGATAATATTATTTCAGTTCATCCAACACAAATTTATGAGATGTTATTATATTTCAGTTTTTTCTATTTAATAATGAAATATAAAAATTCTATTAATTTTTTTAAGGGATCAATTTTTTCAATTTATCTTATTACTGGAGGTTTATCAAGATTTGTAGTAGAATTCTTAAGAACAAACGAACGTTATATGTTTAATTTATCTAGCGCGCAATATGTTTCTCTATTTATGATTTTTGCTGGATTAACTTTGTTTTATTTTCTGAGAAAAAACAAAATGACACATGGAAACAATTAATTGCCAAATATGTAATTCTTCTAAAAATAAAGAATATATTAAAGTAAAAGATAGATTTAATATTTCTAATGACAATTTTATAATTGTTAAATGTGGTTGTGGATTTGTTTTTTTGAATCCAAGACCAGGCAAATCTGAGATAGGAAAATTTTATAATTCCAAAGATTACCAACCTCATAGTTCGTCAAGTGTATTTTATAAGATTGCCCAAAATTACTCATTTAAATGGAAATTTTCCTTAATTAAAAATATAGTAACTAATAAATCTAAAATTCTTGATTATGGTTCTGGTAATGGTACATTTTCTAAATATCTTAAAAGTAAAGATTTTAGTGTAGATACCTATGAGCCTATACTAAATGATATGGTATCAACTGTTGGTACACAAAAATATGATTTAATTACTTTATGGCATTCTTTAGAACATATTCATAATATAAATGATGATATTCAAATTATTAAAAAACATTTAAAAGAAAATGGGAAAATTTTAATTGCAGTACCAAATATCGATTCTATTGATGCAAAAATATTTAAACATAAATGGGTCGCTTATGATGCTCCTAGACATTTGTACCATTTTAATTCTAAGACAATTAAAGCTCTATTGTTTAACCATAACATTCGTATTAAATCAAAAATACCAGTAATTCAAGATACTTTTTTTAATATATTGTTAAGTTTAAATACATCAAACTTTTTTGTTAAGATGTTTAAATTTCTATTTTTATCTTTCTATAGTTTTATTACAATTAAATTCAATAATAAGTATTCATCTTCAAACATTTATATATGTACAATCAAGTAATCATATTATTTTTTTTATTTTTTATTAGTTGCAATAATGATCTTTCTAAATCAAAGGGAGATTTTAATGAGGTTATTATTGTTTCTTCAATTGAAGATAAGGAAATTATTGAACCTATTTTAAATGATTACCTATTTGATGATTTTTTATACACACCTGAACCAGAGCGTATTTATAAACCAACGTGGATAGATCCTAGCGGATTTGATTACTATAAAGAATTTGGTAACATCTTAATTATTTCTTTGAATGATCCAGCTGACAAAACAATTGATAGTTTATTTTATTATATGGATAATAACGTAAATAAATACCCGTCAACAATAAATGATTTATATTCAAAACCACAAAAAATAACCCTTATCAAAAGCATTAATAAAAAAAATCTTAAAGATGATTTAAATAAAACAGCAGATATTATCAAAGAAAATATTAATAGTAACATAGATATATTATTTAATAAAAGATTCTATTCTGAAACCTTTGACAACAATCATTACATAGATTCAATCGCAAAAAATGTTTCTAAATTACCATTAAAGTTTGATTCAGATTTTAAAATTATAAATTATGATAAAACAAACAATTATTTATGGATAGGTAAAGGTTCAATTACATACGATAATAGTGCATCATATCAATGGGTCGTTATTAAAGAAACTCCTTTAAGAGATATAAAAGGAAATCTTGATCTATATAAAATTTTTAATGATAACATTAAAGAGGTTGATAGTAATATTAATTTAATAAATGATTATAATCAATTGGATATAAGTCAAAGTGATACTTTGATTTTATTTCATCAAAAAATGTTATACAATCATAACTTATACAAAACTGGTGGTCCAGTTAGCGCTTTTTTATTACAAAACTATAATTCAAATTCATCATTGATTATTTATACATTAGTCAATGCACCAGGAAAATCTAAATTGAAACTTATAAAAGAATTGGAATCTATTATTAAAAATTCTATTTTTTAGACACAAATTTAGGAGTAAAAATGACAAATAAAGTAGCAATTATTTTAGGCAGTGAAAACGATAAAAAATATGTAGATGATTCTTACAAATATTTTGATTATTTTTCTATTGAGGTAGAAACTCATGTTATTTCTGCACATAGAAACCCAGATCAGGTAGCTGAGTTTGCTAAAAATGCTAGAGATAATGGATATAAAGTATTAATTGGTGGCGCAGGAATGGCTGCTCACTTATCTGGTGCATTAAAAGCAAATTCTACATTGCCTGTTATAGGGGTACCGTTTCCTGGTGGTATTAGTGATGGTATGGATGCATTATTAGCTACAGTTCAAATGCCAAAAGGTGTTCCTGTCGCTACTATGTCTGTAGGAAAACATGGAGTGATCAACGCAGCAATTCTTAGTGCAGAAATATTGTCTTTAAACGATTCTGGATTAGTTGATAAATTAACAGTATTTAAAAATAATGGTGCTTCAGTTTAGGTGTCAAAAAAAATACTTATTACCGGTTCGAATGGACAAATTGGCCATTCTTTAAACCTTTTTTTTGAAGATAAAGATTTTGATATTAAATATACTTCATTAAACTCCAGTAGTAATGATATACTTCCTTTAGATCTAACTTATAGTGATAATGTTTCTTCATTATTTGATAATTATAAACCTGATTTTATTATTAATACTGCAGGTTTTACAAATGTAGATTTATCTGAAACTAATCGGAGCCTTTCAAGTAAGGTTAATGTTAATATTGTAAAAAATATCTTAAAATTTATGCCCAGTAGTTCAAAAATTATTCATATTTCAAGTGATTATATTTTTAACGGGCTTGATGCTCCATACAAAGAAAATGATCATCCAAATCCATTAAATTACTATGGCCAAACTAAACTAGAGGCAGAGAATTTAATACGAGGTTCACGAAAAAAATATATTATCATACGAACTGGTAATTTATTCAGTCAGTTTTTAAATCTTAAATCAAATAGATTATCATGGATAATAAATAGTCTATCTAATAATAAATCTATTTATGCAGCTGAAGATATGATTTCTAAACCAACAAATACATGTACAATACCAAATTTAATTTTAAGCTTATTACCAATTGGTGATAATTTGATAATCAATTATACTGGTCAAAACTCACTTTCCATTTATGATTTTGCAAATATGGTTGCAAAAACTTTCAATTTTAATGCTAATCTGATAAATAAATGCAAAGTAAATGATTTAAATTTTAAGGCAAAACGACCTCTAAATGTTTCTTTATCAACTGATTTAGTTACAGATATAATAAATTGCAATATTTATGAAACAGAATACTGTTTAAATATTATAAAAGATAAGATTAAATAGGATATAAGATGAAGTTTTTAGTTATAATACCAACATATAATGAAAATGCTAATATTTCTAAAGTATTAAATAAAGTTTTAAATATTGAATCTATATCGCAAATTGATATATTAGTAATTGATGATGCATCACCTGATGGTACATCAAATACTGTTAAAGAGGTTATGAAAACCAATAATAATGTTAATCTTTTGCAAAGAAAAGGGAAACTAGGTTTATCATCAGCATATTGCAAAGGCTTTAAATGGGCGATAGATAGAAAATATGATTATGTAGTCCAAATGGATGCTGATTTATCTCATAACCCTAAAGATATATTAAAATTTATTGATAAATCTAATAAATATGATGTAATTATTGGAAGTAGGTATAAAACTGGAGTTAATGTTGTAAACTGGCCTTTAAGAAGGCTTATTTTAAGTTATTTTGCAAATATTTATGCTAGACTGTTTACTGGTATGAATATCTATGATTTAACAAGTGGTTTTAAGTGTATAAAAATTAATTGTTTAAAATCTATTAATCTAGATAAAATTAATTCAGAAGGTTATTCATTTCAAATTGAAATGAATTTCTTATTAGCCAGTTTAGGGTATAAAATTTTTGAAGTACCAATAATTTTTCATGATAGAACTGTTGGGGAATCAAAGATGTCTAAAAAAATAATATTTGAAGCTATCATTAAAGTTCCTATGCTTAGAATAAGAAAAATTTTAGGTATATAATGAAAGTTAGTATAGTTATAGTATCTTATAATGTTAAAGATTTCATAACCCAATGTATTAGATCTATATATAAATCAAATCTTAATAAAAATGATTACGAAATTATAGTTATCGATAATGATTCACATGATGACACTGTATTAACAATAGAAGAAGAATTTCAGGAAGTTATTATTATTAAGAATGATAATAACGAAGGTTTTTCAAAAGCTGTTAATAAGGGGGTTGATGCATCTAAGGGTAAAAATATTTGCATTATAAATCCAGATGTTATAATAAAAAATGATACTCTTTCAAATCTTTTAACCAAAATTGAATGTAATGAAAAAATTGGTGCAATTGGACCAAGAGTAATTAATACTGATGGAACTATTCAACATTCATGTAAAAGATCATTTCCTACACCTGTAAATTCTTTATTTAGACTTTTTAAACTTGACAAACTTTTTCCTAAAAACAAGATTTTTGGTAATTATAATCTAACATATTTAAATATAGACAAAGAACATGAAGTAGATGTTTTAAGTGGCGCTTTTATGTTAATTCCTAGAAAAATATTTAATTTAGTAGATGGATTTGATGAACGTTTTTTTATGTTTGGTGAAGATATTGATTTGTGTCATAAAATTAAAGACCAGGGTTATAAAATAATTTACTCACCTATAACGGAAATTATTCATTATAAGGGTGAAAGTGTAAAAAATGCTCCATACGACATGATAAATGTATTTTATTCTGCTATGGATATTTATTATCACAAATATTCAACCAAATATAAATATTGGAAATTAATAAGCGCATTAGTTAAAGTAGTTTTGTATTTCAGAAAATCTTTTTCATTATTTAAAATGTTATTATCAAATTTATTAACTTTATTTATAGATTTGCTGTTTATATTCATTTCTTTCGCAATTTCAATATTTATATGGTATAGTTCTCAATATTATGAAATTGTTGATTTTTCTAAAGTAACTTACCATTTATTACTAATTATCAATTTTATGTTATCTTGGCTTATATCATCAAAAATTATGAGTTTATATAAAAAAGGTACATTTTCAATAACTAGATTATTATTAACTATAATAATCACCTTTTTAATTTCATCAACTAGTACATATTTCATATCATTTTTTGCGTATTCTAGAGGCGTACTATTATTATCAGCCATAAGTAGTTTTATATTTCTATTAATTTGGAGAATTACTGCAAAATTTTTGTATTTAAACAAAATTTTACATTTTAAATCAATTTCAAGATATATAGAAAGAAGAGCTATTCTGATTGGTGCTGATGAAGAAACTATTAAAATTGGTCAGAAAATACAAAATTTTCCAGAATCAGAAATTAATATTATTGGATATACGGATACATCAAATCCTTTATTTATAGATAAATTTTTAGGTAGAGTACAACATTTGAAAGATATTACCATTAAAAATAAAATTACTGAAATAATTATACGAGAAGAGTATTTAGTAAAATTTGAAATATTTTCTATTATTAAGAAACTAAAAGGTTTGAATTTGCTGTTTAAAGTTATACCAAAAGGTAATAACATTATTTTAAGTAAGGGAGAAATAGAAAATATTTCTGGTATAGAGTTAATGTCTTATGACATACCCTTTTTAGAACGTTCAAATATAATAATAAAAAGATTTTTTGATATTATACTATCTATTGTATTATTATTTTTAACTATGCCTTTGCATATAATTTTATATATAATTTATGGATATAAAAATACAAAAATGTGGACAATAGAAAATAAACATATAAACATAAAATCATTTAACATTAAAAATAATTTTTTAAAAAAGATACCTATATTATTTTCAATATTAAATGGTAAGATAAGTTTCGTGGGTAGTAGATTAACAAGTATAAATGAAGAATATCCAAGTCACATATTAAAACCTGGCTTATTAAGCTTAAACAATACCAAAAAATTTAAAAATAATAATGAACAAAGATTGGAAACATATTATATTAAAAATCAATCTTTAACATTTGATCTAGAAATAATTTTAAAAACATTTTTTAAAGTATAATGAGTGATATTTATAAATTAGATTTTGAGTTACCTCTTAAAGATATTCAAGATAGAATTGATACCTTAAAAAAGAATTCTATTAATAGTGGGGTTGAAGTATCAACCACAATACAAAAATTAGAAGATGAGTTAATTCATAAAAGAAAAGAAATTTATACAAATCTTAACAGATGGGAAAGGGTGCAGCTTGCAAGACATCCAAATAGACCTTATTCTTATGACTATATCAAAAAAATAACATCGTTTTGGTTTGAATTGCACGGAGATAAATTATATGCTGATGATCCTGCAATTGTTGGAGGTTTAGGAACTATTGACACGTTAAGAGTTGTTATTATAGGACAACAAAAAGGAAGAGGGACCAAAGATAAAGTTTTTAGAAATTTTGGAATGCCTAAACCAGAGGGATACAGAAAAGCATTAAGATTAATGAAGTTCGCAGAAAAGTTTAAATTACCTATTATTACTTTACTTGATACTCCTGGAGCATATCCAGGTTTAGGAGCTGAAGAAAGAGGTCAAGGATCAGCTATTGCTCAAAATTTAATTGAGATGGCAAATTTAAAAGTACCTATAATTTCTATTGTTATTGGAGAAGGTGCCTCTGGAGGTGCATTAGGTATAGGTTTAGCAGATAAAATAATTTGTTTAGAAAATACATGGTATTCTGTAATTTCCCCTGAAGGATGTGCTTCAATTTTATTTAGAGATCCTTCTAAAGCAGAGGAAGCAGCAGATGCTATGAAAGTTACTGCTCGTGATTTAAAGGAAATTGGTATAGCTGATGAAATAATTAAAGAACCAGATGGTGCAGCTCACATTAATCCTGATAAAATGAGTGAAATTTTAAAAGAAACAATTATAAGAACTTATACTAGTTTAAAAAATTATGAAATTGATGAATTAATAAAATTAAGATTTGAAAAGTACGATAAGATTGGTTTTTATGAACAAAGATAATAATAAAGATATAGTTGGGACTGATTTAGATTCTTGGAAAAATAGTGAATTAAATTTTTCAGAATTTAAATTACTAAATGATGAAATATTAAGTCAAAAGAAATTAATTCATCAAGGTGGTGGACCAGTGGCAATTCAAAAACAGCACAATAAAAAAAGAATGACTTGCAGAGAAAGGATTAAGTATTTATTAGATTCTGGACAGAAATTTTTTGAAATAGGTACCTTTGCTGCATTTGAAATGTATGAAGAGTATGGAAATATTGCATCAGGTGGTATAGTAACAGGTATAGGTAGAATTAAAAATCAAGAATGTATGATTATTGCTAATGATGCAACTGTAAAGGCTGGTGCTTATTTTGAGATTACCTTAAAGAAAACTTTAAGAGCTCAAGAAATTGCCATTCAAAATCAAATTCCTATTGTTTATTTAGTTGACTCAGCTGGTGTATTTTTACCTTTACAGGATCATGTTTTTCCTGATGAAAATCACTTTGGTAAGATATTTTATAATAATGCTAAAATTTCATCTAAAGGTATTACCCAAATAGCCTGTGTTATGGGGCCATGTGTTGCTGGTGGTGCGTATCTACCTGTAATGTGTGATAAATATATTATAGTAGAGGGATCAAGTATGTTTTTGGCTGGTCCTGCATTAGTGAAAGCTGCAATTGGTCAAGAGATTGATCAACAGACTCTTGGTGGTGCAAACACACATTCTGCAATTAGTGGTATAGCAGATTATAAAGAAAAAGATGATATTAGTGGTATAGATAGAGTAAGAACTATTTTATCTAACATAAATATTACAAAAAGTGATTTATTCAAAAAGGTTGACCCTCAACCTCCATTATATAAAACTTCTGATTTGAATTATATTTTTAATCCTATAAAACATTCTATTTATGATATGAAAGAAATCATTTCAAGAATAGTTGATAAAAGTATTTTTTCAGAATTTAAAAAGGATTACGGACAAACAATTATATGTGGAAATGCATCAATTTCTGGTTACAAAATTGGAATAGTTGCAAATCAAAAGTTGATATTAAAAAATAATGAAGGTGAAATGCAGCTTGGTGGGGTAGTATATTCTGATTCTGCTGATAAAGCAGCAAGATTTGTAATGAACTGTAATCAAGATAAAATTCCTATTTTATTTATACATGATGTTAATGGTTTTATGGTTGGTAAAGATGCTGAATGGGGTGGCATTGCAAAAGATGGTGCAAAATTGGTGAATGCTGTTTCAAATTCTACTGTCCCAAAAATATCCTTAGTTGTTGGTGGAAGTTATGGAGCAGGTAATTATGCTATGTCTGGTAGATCATTTAATTCTAACTTTTTATTCAC
>MDTB01012902.1_pt1 | contig 12529 bp, 9 predicted proteins | sample 811161 | NCBI WGS metagenome assembly MDTB01 (sample SAMN05326650, study PRJNA326480) | marine metagenome | isolation source: seawater | place: Mediterranean Sea | collected 2009 | reverse complement strand
GGTGTTAATTGGCACCGCTATGGATCCATTCCATTGGCGGCGTAATGGACCCACCCCATTTGTGCCGTAATCGATCCACCTGATTGGCGGCGTAATAGATCCACTTTAATCTGATTTTTCCCCTCAAACTTCTGTTTAACTCGCGTATCTTTGACTGTTTTGTAGTCAGGAGAATACGCATGCCAAACCGGAGGTTTGAAATGTACCAATACCGACACATCCTCGTTCGAATGCGAATGGGCGATTCCAATCGAGCCATCGCTGACAGTGGGATCGCTGGTCGTAATAAAGTCAAAGCGATTAAGCGTATTGCATCGAAACATGGCTGGCTTGAACCCGATAGCGAACTACCTGATGATTCACAACTGGCCACTGTCTTCGGCGAGAGGCCACCCAATCCAACGACAACGTCATCTGTTGCACCATACGCGGACAAAGTGAAAAAGTGGTATCAGGATGGTGTGCAGGGCACCACAATCCATCAAGCACTGGTGGAGAAATATGGCTTCACAGGAAGCTACTGGTCTGTCATCCGTTTTTTAAAAGTCTTAGCTGAGAAGACGCCAGTTCCTACTACTGTCATGGAATTCACAGCTGGCGATACCGCACAAGTTGACTTTGGTGCAGGGCCGCTCATTGTGGATACTGAAACTGGCGAGCTTCGCAAAAGCTGGATATTTGTGATGACGCTGGCTTGGAGTCGTCACATTTACGCTGAGTTCATTCGTGACCAAAGCACCGCCACCTGGCTGGCCTGTCATCGTCGTGCGTTTGAATGGTTTAGAGGCGTGCCAAAACGCGTGGTCATCGACAATCCTAAATGTGCGATTACAAAAGCTTGCTATCACGACCCACAGGTTCAGCGCGCTTACGGTGAGTGTGCCGAAGGCTATGGATTTTTGATTGCGCCATGTCCCGTGCGTGACCCGCAGAAAAAAGGCCGTGTCGAATCTAATGTTAAGTACATCAAAAATAGCTTCGTTCCTCTGAAGGAATTCCGTAGTCTGAGTGATGCCAACGTACAGCTTAAACGTTGGTTACTGGCGGTTGCGGGAAATCGTAAACACGGCACCACCAAATGTCAGCCGCTGGAGCGCTTTACTGAGATTGAACAGGCACGACTTAAACCATTACCTGATGTGCCACCGGAGCAGGCTGTCTGGGCAAAGGTTAAGGTACACGGTGATGGTCATGTGCAATTTGAACACTGCCGTTATTCGGTGCCCTATACGCTGATTAGAGAAACGCTCTGGCTTAAAGCCAGTGACACTATGGTGCGTATTTATCAGGGGCATGAACTCAAAGCAACACATACCCGAATGCGCCATCAGGGTGGCAGAGCCACCGTTCCCGAACATCAACCGCCAGCCGCTCAGGCTTATAACATGCAGGATCCGCAATATTGCCTGACTCAGGCGAAGCGGATTGGCGAATCATGCCATGTGTTGATTAAGCGTCTGTTTGCCAGTCGCGTACTGGACAACCTGCGTGCTGCACAAGGTGTTGTGGGCCTTGCCAAACGCTACGGTGATAAACGCGTCGACGCCGCCTGCTCACGCGCGTTGACCTTCGACAATGTGCGTTACAGCGCAGTCAAACAAATCCTAGAAAAGGGGCTAGACCAGCAGCCCAATGAATCAAACGCCTTCGATACCTTAAGCGATGCTTATACCGGCGGTGGTCGATTCCATCGCGACCCAAATAAACTACTCCCTCATTAGAAAAAGGAAAAAATGATGATTAATCCGATCCCCGAACTCACGCCACTACTGAAACAGCTACGCCTGTCTGGCATGACAGACTCTCTGGCAATACGTAACCGTGAAGCCATTGACCACCAACTCAGTTATCCTGACTTCTTGGCCTTAATGGTACAAGATGAAGTCGCCAGACGTGACCAGAAAAAATATACCACACGTCTTCGTCGTGCAGGCTTCAGAGGTAATAAAACACTGGAAAACTTCGATCTGAATGCCAATCCTAATCTGAACCGCGCTTATATCAACGAACTGGCGGATTGCCGGTTCATTGACGAACATGTAGCAGTGCTTATCGCGGGGCCGTGCGGCACCGGTAAAAGCCATCTTGCTCAGGCTATTGGTCACTGTGCGGTACAAAAAGGGATTGACGTGTTGTTCTTTACTCAGGCAAAACTGCTTGCGAACTTGCATGCAGCGAGAGCCACGAACACCTATGAGAAACGCTTCCAGACGTTAGCTAAAGTAGACTTGCTCATCATCGATGACTTCGGTTTAAAGCCACTCAAATCTCCTCATGATGAAGACTTACACGACTTAATTGATGAACGGTATGAACAGAAATCGACAATCATCACCAGCAACCTAGACTTCAGTGAATGGGGACAAGCCTTCCCAAATAAACTGCTCGGCGCGGCGACACTCGATCGACTCAGACACAACGCCTATCGACTGGTTCTGGAAGGCGAAAGTTACCGCAAATTACGAGAGAACAATAATCAGACTGGACGAGGAGCACAAAGCAAGAAATAATCACTCTGTTTGAGGACAAAAAAGACGGTTTTAAGTGGATCCAATACGCCGCAAATGGGTGGATCTATTAGGGTGCCAATCGACACGTGGTAACTGTAACGCGACTTGAGCGTAACCCAACCGTAAGAAGTGAAATCAAAAGCAAAGGCTTTGAGCGCTCTTTACCCGCAGGCTTCTTAACATATCCAATATCTCAAGCGGCTGACATCACCGCGTTTAACGCGACACTAGTTCCAGTTGGTGATGACCAATTGCCAATGATTGAACAAACCAATGAAATCGTAAGGAAGATTAACTCATTAGCAGGAAAGCCAGTGTTGAAAGAGTGTAAGCCATTACTCAGCAATGCATCACGCCTACCTAGCACTGACGGCAAAAACAAAATGAGTAAATCGATGGGTAATACCATAAACCTTGGCGCTACAGAAAAAGAGATAAACACCGCTGTTCGTAGCATGTACACAGACCCTGACCACCTGAAAGTTGAAGACCCAGGTAAAGTAGAAGGAAACGTTGTATTCACGTATTTAGATGCTTTTCACCCAGATACAAAGTATGTCAGTCAACTCAAAGAACACTATCAGCGTGGTGGCCTTGGTGATGGAACGACAAAGAAGATACTGGAAGAGTGCCTGCAAGAGATTTTGAAGCCAATACGTGAGCGCCGGGAGAAATACCTTAAGGATAAGGCGCAGTTAATCGATATATTACGAGCAGGTAGCGAAATTTCACGAGAGAAAACCAACGACATTCTTCTCAGAGTAAAAAGTGTTTTCGGGTTGAACCTGTTCTGACTTATATGGATAGAAGAGAAGGCAAATTAACCAAAATTCATCAGGCTAAAGAATATAGAAAGGCGCACAGTTATAAAACTATGCGCATCTTTAAAAGGTGGAGGGAAGGTGAAAAGCAGTAAACGTAAAATGAATTGAATGAATCTAACGATACAAATACCGTACGACTTTGACGTAATCACACATATCATTTTGTTAACACCAATTTGCTCATTTAGTAAATATCAAGCGGTACAAAATAATAACCGGTAGCTCAAGTAACGTTAATTGTAGTGGCTCATATCTAATCTGACACTTTGATTTAAAGGTCTCGACTTGCCCTGACAGTCGGCATTAGACAAGCAGCGGTCATTCAGTTAATCCAATCCGAAGATCTGACTCTCATGCCCTTCCTGCCTCACTCAACTGTATCTTCCAGCAACAGTAGAGTTTGGTAGCATACTCAACAAACTTTAAATGACTAAACTGTAGATGCTCAAACCCAGATAATTTTCCCGTTTCTTAACCAAAAGTGTGATTTACACCCTCCTTTGAGCCAAACAGAGGGGTGAAGTGTGGGCTTACCCTCTTTGCTGATATTGATAGACCAGTTAGGATTAGCCTCTTCGATGAGCAATAACTCTAACCGTTTTCCACAGCCGCAGGGACAACGAAAGGCCACGGCCCAATCTTCGTTGTCTTCTCGAGCCAGCACCAAATTGCGTCGTGGTAGTTTCTGCGGTGGCGTATCAGCCTCAACGATGGTGATCCGTCGCGCGGGAAGGAGCCTATCTACCTGTATTAGTATCCAATTGGTCCATTTCATGTGTTCGCCTCGCTGACGGCAAAACGCGGCATACCTAGCAGGGGCTCGATTAAACCACGGCCAAGGTATGGGTTTGGCACGCAGCTAAAGTCCGTTTCACCCATAAACTCCTCTTCACCAGCTGCCAATGAAAATTGTGTACGTGCCCGTTTGGCGTTTGGTTCCTGGCGAAAGGGGTATGCGCGCGCAATAAACTCCATGACGCAGTCACTGGCAGCACGCATATTTAGAGAAATAACCGATGGAGCTTCTTCGGCGACATCTTTGATATACCCTTCTGCTACTTGTTTCGTCAACTCATTTGGGGCCACTTGTTGCAAGTATTCCCGGCGCAGAGCTTCTGCAGTATAGACCCCGCGATCCGCCAAGGTGCTGCCACCAGGCTTCACATAGTCCACCCGCCCGCATACATCGCCAACAGCGATTCCTCCAGAAATCTGACGTGTTGGGATAGTAACTGCCACATCAAATAGTGGCTGCAGAAACGCTGCAGCAATGCGGTCACACACTTGCCGTCCTTCAAAGCTGTCAACACAACAAAATAGCACGTCACCTCCGCCCGCTAGCTCAATGGCTTCGCGGGTAGCAACGCTGGCTTTAAGTGTAAGCACTTCGATGTCGTCGCGGTATGTTGGAATGGCCGCCGCAAATCTCGCTACTTTGGCTGTGCTGTTCCGGGCATCGTCCAAAGTGGCGTTGAGGATACGGTTGAGGTTCTTGAATTCAATTTCATCAAAATCGATCAGGATCAATCGGCCAAAGCCTAGACGAGCAAGCTGTTCTACCACGATGGATCCAGTACCGGATACTCCAACCACACAAGCGGTGAAGTGCTTTAGGTGACGACCCATTTCGGTTGAGAAGGCCATAGGGGTAGGTAGCAAACTACCTTGCTCAGACGCTTGCCAGGTTAGTAACTCATCGCTAGCAAGGTGCACAGCGCTAACAGGTGTAATCATCAGTTGGTGATCATAGAGCCGAGCGCAAATGGCACCGTCCGATGTCATGATGGCCGAGCCATGTCGGGTCAAATGCGATTCGCTGGCCTCGAATAGCGCGGGCATGACTTCTCGATCACTGTCATCGTCAATGGCTGAGAACGCCAAGAGGCCGCCAGGATGTGAGTGTATCAGCACTACAGACAGGGCATGAGCCTCTGCTAGGTCAATGGCTTCCTCGATGGCGGTGCCAGGCCAGCTGATGCGATCAGGCGAGCGTTCACTACAATCGACGTATTCAACCAGCAGAATCTGATTGACCACATAGCGATGTGCGGCGCTTTGGGCACAGAGAACAATAGCGGCGGCCTCCAGACCGTCGCCGGGGAAAAGGTGCTCGCGCAGTTTGGCATGATGAGCCTCACTGATCGCCAATTTGATGGGCTGATTAATTGTTGTACTCATTTTACCACCTCCCGCAACAGAGATTCTTCCACAACAGCCAAGTGCGTTATTACGCTGTCCGTTAGGGGATTCCATCGTGTGACGCCATTAAGATGGCGGCTCCAGCGCTGGTAGACCTTACCAAGAATGTTTTCCCGGCATTCAGTCTGAGGAATGTTGCCACCAACAGCCAACGTCAGGACAGGATGAACAAAGAACATATCGAGCATTGCGTCCGGGTAAGCAGTGGGAATTTCTATGGCAAGATCTACCTGTTCACAGTTATAACCACTCGGCAAGGAGTGATTGTGAATGATTAACCAACGCCGTGTCCCAACCAGGCGAGTCTCCCAATTGAGCCCCAGGTGATTTAAATACGCAACATCTTGGTCTAGCAGGGTAAATTCAAAGGCGGGGGCGGGAGTAGTTGTCGCCTCGCCATTGTTGATTTCTGCCGGGGTAAGGCGGAGCTTTTCGATACCCGGTTTCCGCAGGTCAATGATATCGCTCATCTCGATGACTTGCTTAGGCTCGCCCTTCACCTTGAGCACCAAAATCCAGCCTTTGTCTGGGTTAAAGCCGGCTGCCTTGAGTGCATCGCTGGCAACAATCGTCGGTTGTTCGACGTTTACAATAACGCCCTGTACGTTTAGCTTCCAGATTTTGAGTTGAGTGTATAGTTTTTCGAGACCCGGCTCATCCAAATCCACGCAGTCCCCATCGGCAAGAAGCTGATCTGTCTGGTTACGGCGCTCCAACCAAATATCTAGATCCTCGGCAATACCGCCAACCTGGCGCAGCACATCCTCAGAAATCTGAGCCTGTCCCCAGGGAAAACGCTGTCCATCTAAGGCAACATAGAAAAGACGATCGCTATCGAAAGCAAAAAACTGTTCAACGCCACGTTGGTACACGTCAACCGTGTCATCGAGGCCTACCGCTTCGAGCTTACCCTTATCGTCAAACAGTAACAGCAGGTGGTTTTCAACGGGGGTTTTGCCTGCTGCACCCAGAATTTGGCGACCGGTGGGAACCGGATCGTCAATTTCGACCAGAGTGCCCAGCCCGTTAGGATCAAGCACCTGTATCAGGTAGTGGTCTGCAACAGGCAATGGGCGGCCCTCTTGACGACAAAGGGCTATGTTTTCGCGCTCAACACGCGCTTTATTGGGGGACGTAACATCGTTCATAATCGAATAATCTCTTGATGGCTTGCCGCGACATGCGGTTTCTTAGCCGTTCAAGGGGTTAATCGAAGCGAAACGTCTCGACCGGAAAGCTTAATCTACTTTTTTATACAAATTTTTCCTGCAGGGACTTTGCCGCAGATGAAAAAGCTGGGGCAGCGGGGGCAAGTGCGATTTTCAGGCTTAGCAGGAAACTGCCCCTGGGCGATAGCCCCCATGGCTGATTGGGTTTTGCTCAGGCGCGCGGATTTTTTGCGGTCGGTCACCGCGACCTGCTCCTGGGTTTCGCCAGCCAAGTGCACGGCCTCCACTCGAGTGCCATGCCCAAATTTACGTTCTGCCGCTTCAAGCAATAGCGTGTATTCAAGGCGGTCAAATTCATCGTTGCCTTTTTTGCCGGACTTGATGCGCCGAATGCTGTACTTGCCGTCTGTATCGAGTGTCATTTCATCGGGTAATACACTAATCTCGCCCTCAGGAAAAGACACTTGCAGTACCTCTGGCTTGATCAACTGACGCCCCTGTCGGGTCTCGATTAGGTATTGCACAAGGCGTTCCCCGATGCGGCGATAGTCCTCTGAGTAGCCATGATCCACAGGTCCCCGGTTGAGCCACGACTGTGTAAATTGAGCCTCCAGTTCACTAGCACTTGGCGTGGATTCGCTGTGCTTCTGTCCCAACCAATCCAGCACATCGTACACCGCACTGTGCATTTGCATGAAAGCACTCTCGGTACGTTTACCCGCCAAGGCCAAAGCGTGGGTGTAGAGAAACCGCCGGGGGCAGCGGTCATACAAACTGAGCTGTTTTTCGCTAATCAGCAGTGCTTCTTCATCGAGGCTTAAGATCTCGGGTTCCACTGGGTTGATACTGAGCCGAGCAGGATTGTTCTGCTGCTGGATAACAGAGGCAATACGGTCGATGTATTTTGATCGACTGCGTTTTGTTTTTCCATCGCTTTGTACAGAGGAGGCATAAAGCAACAACTCATTTTGTGCCCGTGAAGTGGCCACAAAGAACTTACACTCTTCCTCTTCCTCGTGCCCGGCCTTAATAGCCTCAAGCCCCGTTAAACCCTCTGCTCCTTCGAGCAGTCCATCGGGGGGTACGCAGCGCGGCGGCCTGTTGCTACCCGGCAATCCTGTGGAGATCATTCCAGGGAGGTGCACCACCTTGAATTCCAAACCTTTGCTGGCATGTATAGTCATTAAGCGAACGCCATTGATGCTTTGCGTCGCCTGAGGGAGTTGACGCATTTCGCGGTCTTCGGAGAGCAGCACAATGCGGCGAATGCGCGACAGCAGCCTATCAACTGGCAATCCGCTGCTATTGATGGGCTTGCGGGCAAAGTTCAAAAGTTGCCATAGAGCGATTCCCTTCAATTGGCCTTGTAGGTCATTGGCCATGGCCGACTGCTTTGCCCAGCCCAATCGATCAATGACAAGGCTTGCCAACACCGGCCAGGGGTTGGCATTAGTGGGAACATCGCTCAAAGCCGCCGATAGACGTTTGAGACTTTTGCTGGCTTGTTCATCTAAACCGGGCACATCATCTATCAGTGCTCCCCAACCCAAGGGATCGGGATCAGCTTCGCGCAGGTGTTGCTGTAACGCAGTAATGTGTTCTAAGTGAACTGTGTAACCGGGAAGTGTCGCCGCCCGCACCAAGCCAGTAGCTCGCCGGTCGGTCACTAACGACAGCAATGACAACAGATCCTTAATTTCTTCACGTTCGAACAGGCTGCCTAAATACAACACCGGCAGGCCGAGGGCTTCAAGACTGGCAGCGATTTCGCTCAAGCGGTTGTTGGAAGTACAGAGTATCGCCTGATCTTTGTATTCGACACCCTGACTTTTCTTCTCCATTATCGCTGCAGCGAGTACCGCAATTTCGTCATCAGGGGTGGTAGCCACACGTAATTCAGGCCGTTTTCCCAATGAGCCATGATGAGCTTGGAGCTGCAAAGGTAAAGCCCCTTGAGAGGCTCTCATGTTCGTCGAAAAGTGTCGGTAGAGATCGACAATTTCACTCGAGGAGCGGTAATTTATATCCAGTCCCGCTACTTGTGCACCGGGAAAGTCCTCAGTAAATCGCTTCATATTGATCGAGGAAGCGCCTCGAAAACGGTAGATGGATTGGCGCGAATCTCCGACGACCCAAAGCTGTTTGCCTTCTCCCGCAATGGCCTTAATCAAGCGCACTGAGGCGCGGTTAACATCCTGGTACTCGTCCACTAAAATGTGTTTGTGGCGTGATGCGAGCAGTTGTTGAACTTCTGGCTCTGATTCCACCAAACGCACAGGAAGTGAAACTAGATCGCCAAAATCAACGCTGTCGGTACGTTGCAACAAAGTCTCATAAACTTGATATAACTCAGCTACATCAAGACATTTTTCAGCGCGTTCACGCTGCTTATCAGCAACGTCGCCAGGCGGTAACTCTCGAGAAGTATCAAGCATAGCCGCTGTTAATGCTCGATATTCAGTGGCATTCACGACTTCGTCCTTCGCTCGCGAGATGGCCGAGAGCATGTCGCCCAAATCCAGGGTTGGATCGTAGAGATTGCGAAAGTGCGTGAGTGGAAGCCGTGCTATTTCATCTTCAAGCAGTTCAATAGCTTCGTAGCGCGAAATCACCTTAGGGTTTTCAGATAATCCCAACCGGTCATGAAAGCGGTGCACAATATCCAGTCCGAAAGAGTGGAAGGTACCCAACCATAGTGTCGCCACTGCCTCTGGGAACCTAGCGGCTATGCGCTCGCGCAACTCGCCAGCGGCCTTGTTGGAAAAGGTCAACACCAAGATAGCCCCAGGATCTACCCCTTCTTCCAGCAAAGACTCAATGCGATGCACCAGAGTGCGAGTTTTACCGGTGCCCGGCCCCGCTTGGAGTTGAAAGGCACTGCCACGGTGTAAAGCGGCGTTGCGTTGGGAAGCATCCAAACCGACCGGTGTAGCTGCGGACTCTGTGAGTGGTGGCGAAATGGGAGGCAGCAGCAGCGCATCAAGCAGCTGCTGTTGAATCACACTCAACGGAGCTTTTAATCGACCAGCGATTTCCTCAGAAGACAACTGTTCGTCTATGTGCCAGCATCTTGCCACACTGCGCGGCAGCAGCAATTCGCGAGCAAAAAGATCCATAACGATCTCGCGCCGCTCGTGGCTGCCATAGTCAACCACTCGATCGGCACCAACGGCAGGTGCTTCGGCAGAACGGTCGGGATCGATTTCCTCAGCAAGGTCATTCTGTGCAGGACCTTCTAACTCCAAATGGCCAATCTCATGAGCGATTAAAAAGGCTTTGTCAAAATCACTGCCCACGTCTTCGTAGAGAATCATCCCTGCTTGGCTGTCGTAGAGGGCTCTCCCACCTTTAAGCTGGGGATCTCCCTGGGCAAGTGGATAAACATCTATTCCGCGCCGCTCTGCCTCATCCGTGACAAAAGACAACAACGCACTGGTATCACTGCCCCGAGCACAAGCTGCCTGATGCAGCTCAGCCGCCTTTTGTCGAGCCGCTTCGATGGCGTCCATATTACTAGTCCTTCATGTCCCTCAATACTGCTTGTTGTGCTTCGCTTAATGCAGAACTTGTCAGCGCCTCTTCAAAAGTGATTTTGTCACCCGCCTCAGGCTTCCCCGAAGCCTTGTGCTTCAGACCTGAAGCAACAATAGGTGGGGCCTCTAAGGCGCTTATCAGCCCCTCAAGTGGCATTGTCAGTGCCTGTGCAACTGCGGACAAGAATCGCTCGGGAATAGTGGTCACCTGGATAGAACAATCTCTTAAGCGGGATAAGAACAGGCGGTTAACATTCAACTCACTGGCAAGTTCACGAAAACGCTCATCGCTTAGATTTGACAGAGGATTACCTATTGGTCGCGAAGTTGTCGAGGCGGGGTCGGTAGGACTCAACAAGGATTGAAATTTGGACCACGCCTGTCTGGACTTGTCGCCTGGAAGCTTCTCGGCAGCCACTTCATCAAACTTCGGAGCCGTAAAAATCTCAATGGACAGATCAATGAGCGCTTCGCGATACTGGGGATAGCTCTTCAGATAGCTCGCCAAGGTGTCAGTATTGGGGTTCGATTCTGCTGAGAACGCGTGTAATACGTCTTCTTTTGACGCTTTAGATGTAATGTTCATTGTAGCTCCTCCGCCTGCAACACGACTCGCAGTTTTTCGATAGCACGATTTAACCGGTTACGCACCGTTCTTTCCGTGCATTCTAATACTTTCGCAATGGTCTCGACTTCCGGGTCTTGTGACTCGATCGGCATTCCCTGCCACCGCAACCCAAATGCACGTCGTTCATCCTCCGGTAGTTCATTAATCGCGTCCACTAGCCGCGACCGGAAAGCGACATCGTCTATTATTGACGGATTTGGATTAATAAATTCAGCAGCGGCAATATCAACTTCGTGACTGACTTCCTCCCCGTTGTCGCTCTCCTCCGTCAATGGTCTAGCATTGTTCAGGGGATCAGTTTTGCGGGCTGGGCCATGTTTTCTCAATACATCCGTACGCAATTTGCTCAGAGCGTCATTAAAATTGACCTCCCAATAGTACATTTTTTCCTCCTGAGAGCCTCGATCCTTCGCAATCATTTCTATGATCTGCTCGGAAAGCTCTTCTCGGATAGATGCGGCGTGATCAATCCAGGCACCAGACACTACTTTCTGCAACACGACTTCAAGCCGTCCATAAAAGGTGCAAAAAATAGGCTCTAGGTACTTTGGGCCCAACTCTAGCTCAGTGTGACGCAGAAAGTAAATTAACACTTCAAACGGCACAGCATGCTGGGTGCATGTTAGACGTTCCACCAACTGACCGGGTGCGAGATCATCCAGTGCGCTTAGCGCCTGTTCAATTTCAGCGCGCCGGTGGTAAGGCTCACCTTCTCGCGTTGTTTTCTTTAGCGGTATTACCATCCTTGAATTTCTCTTAATATCTAATCATGTACATAACAAATTTATTATCTCTTGATATTTCTTTATTCGTAAATGGGAAATTCTAGGGATAGCGTCAATAATGCCCATTTTAGGTCGAAAATCGACTATATCTAGCTCAAATCTTTAACCTACTCGCTGTTGCTGAAAAGGTACAGTTTTAAATGTTTTTTGGAAAGTTAAGGGTGATAAAGGCTCAACGGAATACCGAAGCGAAAGTCAGCAATTCGCTCATTGATACCCTTAAAAACGTAATGAGCCAACGACCGCTGTACGTACAAAGAGGCTGCACAAGCAGCCCCTTAGAGCTTAAACTTCAATAGATTCTGATATTTCCAATGCGTCGTCTACCTCGATGCCCAAGTAGCGGACAGTGCTCTCTAACTTTTTATGGCCCAGCAAGAGTTGTACAACCCGAAGGTTTTTAGTCTTCTTGTAAATCAGATAGGGCTTGGTTCTGCGCATTGAATGGGTGCTGTAGAGCGATGTATCTAGACCAAGTTTTTCAATCCATCCGTGAAAAATGCGGTTATATTGTCTAGTTGATATGTGCTCAGCGTCATGTATGCGAGACTTAAAAAGATAGTCAGATGCTTTCAATCCGGCTTTGTTTACCCAAGCCATGATCGTCTCTCCGGTGTTTGGTGTTATTTCAAATTGGACAGGACTACCTGTTTTTTGTTGAACGACATGCGTGCGTCTCAGAACTGAACGTCCGCAAACAACATCTGAAACCTTGAGTTTAACAAGATCACAACCTCGTAGTTTGCTATCAAGTCCAAGGTTGAACAGTGCTAGATCACGAGTCCGTCCTTCAAGCTCTAAGCGAATCCGGATACCCCATATATGTGATATCTGAAGAGGCTTTTTCTGACCGATAATACGATTTTTGTTCCAAGGTGTAT
>MDTB01116351.1_pt1 | contig 12530 bp, 12 predicted proteins | sample 811161 | NCBI WGS metagenome assembly MDTB01 (sample SAMN05326650, study PRJNA326480) | marine metagenome | isolation source: seawater | place: Mediterranean Sea | collected 2009 | reverse complement strand
TATTTTTACTTTTCTTTGTTTCAATGATCAAGTCGAAGGGTTTTTTGAACTCAAAAGTCACATTTTCACCGTCCCATTTGCAGTTCGATAATAGAAAGGAGGGCAGCTCTCGCTTTTCGCTTCCTTTGCGGTTCATGATTTCCCTGACATACCAATCGTTTTAGAGCTTCTGAATTTGAGTGAGACAGCGTTTTCCCAAAGTTTCTGGGGAGCCCTGCATTTCATACAAAAGAATTCGTCTAGTGCGCACTTCTTTTTCTGTCCAAGATTCTTTTGCATTAAAAAATCTTTGAGGACGAATCCTTTTACAAGGTATGGAAACTCATTATCAATACGTTTCAAGCCTTGTGTGTACCACTGCTGTATGGTGCGGATATGGCGCTTTGTTATTTCTGATATGTCCTTAGTACTGTAGGTTAGGTCGGGTTTGATATGATGAAGGTTATATTTTCTTTTACCCTTTTTCTTTACCATCATCTGCCTCCCACTCTGCGAGCAAGTCAAAGAACCCAGAAATATTGGCAATACTCTCCCTAGCCCCTTCTTCATCGAGGGGTTTATCAGATAGTGGTTGCCAGACCCTGAGGGTCTGATCTAAAAATTCTGAATCTACATGCTTGTCTTCCATACTCTATAAGTAGGGTCTTGCCTATGCCTTGTTATAGAAGTCCAAGGTTGTAGTAACTTAAAATTCTCACTACAAATGTTTAATTTTTGGCTAGTTTGGGTATTATTAAGGCAAGAGCTGGATGTTAAATTTTAAAAAGGAGCATATTATTGTTAGGCGGAAAAATCCCACAAAAACCCACTGGGTTTGGAAGTAGCTCCTCACGGTTTCCAAAAGGAAGTAAAGACTCTACACCTGGACCAGGGAGCTATGATCCTAAGACTGTAAGAAAAGAGGTTCAAGGAGGATCTTTTTCAAAAGCTGAGAGATTTAACCAAAAAGTTGAAGACGATCATTTTAGGTCACAAATCCACATTGAAGAATTACCAGTACAACAAGATACTCAAGATGTTTCAACACCAGATTCAAAACAACAAGTTCAAGTTAATGAGTCTAAATCATCAAACTTAGGTGCATCTCCAGAATTAGTACCTGAAGATGAATCATATCAGCATCTTTCAAAACTGAGAGACCAGGGTCGTCAAGAACATAAATCGCAAAAAACACCGTTAGAAGACGGTAGAAAAGTCATGATTTTAGGTGGTTTAGAAAGAGATGTTCAAATTTTAGATACACTATTTAATGAAAGTCCTGAAGCCCATATGAATGGTTTAAACAAAATGCATAAGGAACTTTTAGGTGAGGTGACAAAAGAGTTAAAAATGCTGGTTGGGAATATCGACCTAGAAACTGATGGATTTGCTTCAAAAGAAGTGGAGGTGGTTCAATCGTTATTTAAAATATTGGAAAATACTCAATCCCAACTTCAAAAGCATGGTTTAGGTCAAAACGAAGTAGACATGGATGAAGCAAGGCAGTTCTTGACTCAGCTCGGTGGCCAGTATACAGACGCTACAGATATTGTTCAGATTCAATTTGATGGAACTAAAGAAAGTTTAGACCGAATGGCTCGTGCTTTATCATCTAAGGATACCGTACAAATATTTGACAGCAATGTTGAAGAAGCCCCGCAAACAATGACAAAAGAAAAGTTTCTTCAAGATAAACAATTTCACATTAAACGACCATCTGTAGGAACACCATTGTTAAGTGAATTTAAAGCATTGTTTCCTGAGAGTCAGGAAAATGTATATTATAAATAGTTTTCTCTTTAAGAGAATGCATAAATTAGACTAATTATGTTATTTCAATTTAAGGAGGGTTTTAGGCTCAAACAATAAATAAGATATTAATTGAAATTTAAGAGAAAATACTACTAAGCAGCTTTGAGATAGTAATCCAATCGGGATTCGTTTATATTGAAGTCGCTGAGGGAGATAACATTGGTTCGATAAGTGTTTACAAACCCCAGCCAAAATTCCCTGAACTGCTTTTTATTTATTACATCATTCCCTAAATTTAGATATGCATCCTTTTTCATATAATTTACACAAATCATACGTATTTAAATCATTATTATTAAATAAACTTTCTTTTATCCGGATTTGCTTCAGAAAAGGTTGAACCTTTATTTATTTAAATTTTATGAAATAATACTCTCTAACAATACGATATTATCTAAAATAACATTTATTAAGGAAATAAAATGCAAATTATACAAACACCCTCCCCAACTTATCGCCAAAGCAGTAAAGATGCTGGCACTTTACAAGAATTATCTGACAAAAAAACAGTTGAATTATTAATGAGTTATGTCAAACCAGATGCCAAAAATTTTCGAAGCTATTTTTTCCGCACATCAAGAAACGTGACTCCCTTGAAAGCACAAATAAAAAAATATGATCATAACATAACCTATAAAAATCAAATCAAAGTTAAGCTCAACGATGCTTTGTTCTCACGATTTGTTACCGCCATCAATAATGGTGCCTTTGTCAATATTCTCAACGATGCTGATCTTTTAAAAAGCATTGAAGGCGTGATTGCAAACTATTTAAAAGCTAAAATGGATTCAAGGGATCAATTATCTAATGAAAGCTTAACTCAAGCGTTGAAATTAATTTCAAATCAAACCCTACCAAATTTAAATCAATTTAATTTAACTCACTATTTATTTAAAGAATCACTCAATCGTATTCAAACATCAACAGCTGAACTTAATGAAACCGTTCTCATTGCAATGGCGAATACCAAAATTGCCACTTGGAAATCTGAAGCAAATTTATCCACCATTGAATCAAAATTAACTATTTTGTCGGATCCAAAGTCCCTCAATTATTTACTTCAACTGCTTAATCACCTAAATCAAAACCGCTACATCGATCACACAAGGGATATTTTAGACAGAAAACACACAAAAATCCCCAAGTCTTTTATAGAGCAACTTATCAATCGAACAATGACTCAATTTGATGCTATTCAGAGCCCAGAAAAAGATGCTCTACTTAAGACATTTAAAACGGTTATAACGGCTACAAATTTCTCTGATTATCGCGATACAATAGTTAATTTAATATCAAACCATAAACACTATGGTCTCAATAATAAATATATCAATCAAATCAAGAGCTTTAAACTTCAAGATGGCGGTTGGCTATTTTTAAAAACCTAGATCTGAATATTAGCACCTCAAAGAAGCCTACCAATTTTTAGCTCAATTATTTTATTTGAATTGCTCTTGTTTGATTGAAAATGATGATTACTCATATTAAAATAAAATTAGATTACACCACCTGTTTAAAACTGGCATTTAAGGATTGTTATGAAATCTTCTAACACTAGATACACGTCTTATGGCACCATGAAACGACAAGGCATTTGGCCAACTCAAAAAAAGAGCGAATCATCACATTCGCCACCTTTCGCTGGCCAACATGTCAACTCAACATTTGAAAACAACACCCCCAACATTTCATTTACCAATAACATTTCACCCTACACACCACAACTGCCATACGCAGTTTACACTCATGTTGAAGGAAAATTAGCTGAAACACGATCAGGATATTCACGAACACTGCTTCAATATGGACCAAAGGATAATTTGTATGATGTCATAAAACAAACACAAGCTCATGTTGCCCCCTTCTTGACAAAAGACCACCAATCTTCAGCAATCAGCACTTTAATCACCCCCAATTGCTTTATAACTGCACGGCATATCTTAAATAATCATACCCTCACCGATTTTGAATGCCCTTTTGGTCACAAAAACAACACGCTTGAACTTGTCGAGGATGGATCCACATGGGGTTATGATTATGTAATTATTAAGATTTCCAACTATTATTGTGACGATTTCTCTATTCTCTGTGATGAATCACCGCCTGTTGAAGTATTTATGCAAAGTTATGATAAATCCCACATATACGCATACGGGGTTCCGGATCGAACTTGTTTTGATCAACTTCAAGAAACAACATTTCTGCCCACTAAACCAGGGTTCAGTGGTACTGCATATCGAAATAATAAGGGCCATATTTATGGCCTTCATACTAAACAGTGCATTGAAGGCACCCATTCCAACCAACGCTTTGGCATATTAATCAAAGAACTACCCCACGATACTATTCTTCGCAAAATTTGCAGCAAGCCATATGATGAACGCCCCTCAATCAAAATAACAGGCCCATTTTCAAGATTTAGCACCGCTTTCTCATATGAAATTGATGAAGGATTCACGTATCAGGAATTCAAACGAAAGCTTAACCTTAGCCAAATGGATTCGTTGAAAACAAGATCTCTTAGCATGGGAACTATTCAAAAATCAAAAATTGATCCGCTTCAAATTTGTCTACATAAAAAAGAGATTCCCATTATTATTGAAATTCTTGAGCCAAACGTTGATTTAGCAAAACAAAAAATCACAAAAATTAGTAAAACACCATTGTCAAAAGATAATCCCATCATTTTTGTTATTGGCCTAAACCATAAAGAAAATTATGGTGAATTAGATCGAATGAATAAGCACGCTTTTGATTTGGCAAACCATCTATTCGATCATTCTCTTCCTGGTATTTGCCTCCCATTTGTTTGGAAACCTACCTCTCCAGATGAAAAATCGTACCCGTTTCCATACTTGGAAGCAAGGGCAATGCTAACCCTACATCCAACGATATATGAGTATCTAAAACCACTGAATAACCACTTACCGATTGTTCGAAGTATCGATAGTGATGTCCAAGCTGACCCTTTAATTACTGGAAGGTTTTCTTGTGAGGACGAAAGACAAGAACAAGCCAATGCTTTGTTTAAAAAGCAACTATCCGCTTTACAAAACCGCGTTATATCGATTTTAAGTGGCGGGTATCGTTGGAATGAAAATGAAATTCCTAGTATTGCAAATGAGCAGCACAAAAATATTATTTCTGAAGTGATCTCACGATTAAATGATTATGAATTTTTAGTTCGAAAGAAGCTAAATCAAAGGCTTGGATTAAAATCCATTTACTGGCCTGAACCTTGCACCTACATTCGTTACGAAGACCGTTTTGAAGGTGCTCTTCTTTGTTTTCAATCTTCAATTGAAGGCCCTCAAACCCAACAAAAAGAAAACACATTTTATGTAAAACGCCTTGATATGAATGGCAGACTATTTCAACCATTGGCACCTTCAAAACCTTTAAAAGATTATTTTGATTCATTTTTTAATTTTTTAAATGATCACTTAACGAAGAATACAATACCAACCATTGAAGCATTAAAACACCAGATAAAAACTATTCGACAAACCCACCTAAACAGCTCGAATGTTAAAAAAATTCTTCACTGGCATGACGCCTTATCTGATCGCTGCATAATTGAGGAGATAATATCAGAAAACCTAACTATTTGTGCTCAGCATATTCAACTGTTATTTAAGAACCATTGATCACAAATTTAAGATTTGAATTTATTTAAGGGCTTTTTGTTGGCATCAAAAAAAGGAAAATGCTTAGTATTGTATTGTGTTGCCATCATTTTACCCTTATAGACAATATAACCATCCAATGAAAACTGGGCTAAATTTACCAAACCCTCTTTTGAAAACGATATTTTACCTGTAAATGCTGCATTTTGAAACTCAATGTGCACCTGCTTTACGTCTTTCCGATTTACGTAACACGCCAATGGCCTCTCAATCGAAATTGTCATTTCACCATGATTTTGATTAGAGAACGCTATTGTCCCTTCAATAAAATTATTATTGTCCCAGCTCCCAGTGTAAACCTCTGTGAACTTTTGATCTTGCTCGGATTTGTCTGGTACCACGGTCAATGTCCCGACACCATGCATGGGACGCCTCCCCTCTTCACCATTTTTCAAGCTCCCCTCATATGTACAATGACATTTATTAACAAACCCAGGCCGGGCAATTTGCTTAACATTCATTCTTTACCTCTCAACTTTACTAGAACTCATTGGTAAGATTTATAAAATTATCTAAAATAAAGAGTATTTTGATAATTTATCATAAAACCATATTTATTTAAATGATTGTAAGATTATCGCTGTAATCCCCATTGAAGCGAGATAATTAAACAACAATCTGAATTTTGCATGCATCTATTTTCATCGTTTGACTCTGTCGTCTTATCAGAAAGGCATGAAACTTGCCCCTCTAAAAGCTCTGGGATTTCCATTAATCTTGCTTTTAAACCTGCAATATTCTTAAAATTATTAAAGTCTTTAAATATCATATTAACTTTAAATACTGACCCATTTTTTAACCTATACTTGCCAGTTAATCTCTTTTCGATACGGCCAACAAACTCAGATTGATCATTAAACTTTATATTCATGTTTTTATTTTTATCTACTTTAATAAGAAAACTTTCACTACCTTCTTTCATTAAAGAAACTGTTGAAGCCTCACGCTCACTTGTGCCATCGTAATTTACAGTAAAACTAGTGTCATTATGATATAGAGTAAAATAATACTGTCGATCCTTATTAGCGAGGTTATGCTTTGGCATGACCAAACCACCACCTAGTTCATCCTCTTTACGCCTTAAGCGCTGCCTATCCTTAAAACTTTCAGTTATGTTAAGAATGTTATTTGAACTTATTAAATCACCTGCTTTTTGAACCCCTGGACTTAATTTCGGCAATCCTTTATAACCTTGTGATATTCTTTGATTTGAAAACATGGACACACCTTTCTTATTTAATTCCATTTTAATCTCTTAAATTGTCGTAATCTCACATCAAAATATAAATTAAATTTTTTAACTTGTACATTTTTAATTTATTTAATTTATTTACCATCTCATGAAATATTTCCAATCTTATTGTCGATATTACATAAGTAAATTATAATTAATTTTATTAAAATTTATAAAAATAATGAGGTGCGTAATGTGGAGTCCAAATTTTTCAAGTCAAAACCCAGCATTTAATCAAGGAAATAATGTCCCTTCGTCGTCATCTTCTAGAAATAAACGAAAAACAAATCGTGAAAATAACCACCCAAACTCTCCTCCGAAAATCAAAGATGAAGGAGAGGAAATAAGAAGTGGGTTATTCTCCGATAATAAATCAAGTACGATCTTTTATGACTCACCTTCAAAAAGAAGAATAATCCCTGCACAAGGTTCTGCAAGTATTTTTGCCCCCCCTATAACTGCTGAGGGACCATTTGGTTTCGCTATAAGTGCTGAATCATTTAATCCAGATAATTCGTTTATTGATAACGTGCCAAACCATCCACTCAAAAGTGAGCATGATTCATCAGAACTCTCAACTAAATCAACATCAAGTAATAACAATTATCCCGGCAGCCCACCCAGAAGTCCAAAGGTTACCATTGACTATACTAATCTTGTTGTTGGTAGCCCACCCAGAAGTCCAGGACAAACCAAAATAGCAACTGAGGGAGCAAATAAGCGGGTCATCCTAGATTCAAGCAATCAAAAAGTTATTAAAACCTCGTTTAAAGACAGCCGACTTTCAAATGATAAATCACGAAAACAGGAATTGAAAGATGTGTTTTTTGAATATGAACAAGGAAATGTTCTAAGAACCGCATTAGATGATGAACCGATTAAGATTCTAGAAACCACTTTAAATAAATCACTACAGTTTGAGCAACCCATGGTAAATACAAAAATTACGGCTGAAGAAAAAAGAAATGCATGCAAATTATTTTTAAAAGATGTATTACCGAACGTATGGCGTAAAGGCGTTCTTTTATTTCCAGATGTAAGAGAAAGTAATTTTGGACGGGATGAAAAAAATAATACGCTTGTTTTATTTGACTGGCATTATGATGAATTTCAATACGAAGAATTTAACTTTTTAATCAATCAAGACCATTTGCAATTCCTTGTTAATACTGGAACGATTGAACTAAAAGATAAAATCGAAATTTTAGAAAATTTAAGAAACGCCCTTGAATCTCCAGAAATTGTAACCAATATACAAACTCAGTTGAATCTGGCGGTGACATTTGAAAACTTTAGTCAAACGTTTTCTGAAGGTATTAACAACATTGAACATACCTATAATGAAACATCATTAAAACCAACCAAAGAAGTTTCAAAGAGAAGCACTATTTTTTCACATATTTCAAATCAAGATATACAAGATTACATCAATAGATTGAGGGACGAACTGTTTCATATTTCATAAATTGAAGTGTGGATCTATCGTTAAGGTTTTTTATCTTAACACTGGTTCATAGGTCAAAATTGAACATTCGCTAAAGCGAATGTCATATTCTGACATCTTCTCTAAATAATACTTAATACATTCATGAGCATTACAAATCATTGTTTTATGGGTTGATGCCGTATCTAAATACGCCCAAGCATTCATTCCCTTCTTAAAAGCAACCACATGACGTTCTATTTTGTCCGATGTTTCCCAATACATTTCTAACAACATATTTTCTAAAAATGGGGGCAAATGTTCTAAAAACGACACAATCTTATCTTTATGTTCGGTATTGCCGTGAATAAATTGAAGCTCTGCAATTTTTCTTTCGATCATATTATATCGATTTAAAAATAGTACTGGAACCAACTGATCAAGATTATTTTGAACTAGTTTTTTATGTGCAAAATTTAGCTCATCACATATATTAATTAGCTCATCATCTTTAAGCGTTTGAGTGAAATACCCCATTAAAAACAAGAAGCTCAATGGTAGACAATTGGTATTTTGCCTACATAGTGCTTGAAATGTTTCATTATGCGCAATCGTTTTATTCATGGGAATTGGTTTAATGATAAAAAATCTAATGAATAAAAATCAACTTTTTAATAATTTTTATTAAAATTAAAAATCATTTTATTGCATTACTGCTCAACACATGTTTTGCTTTGCATTATAATAATGACATGAAAATTTTCATCATTGCCATTATATTATTTATTTCATCTTTTCATTCCAATGCCGTTCATGTTGAGCTGGATATTTATGGGTTGGCTTATCACTTATTGGGCGAAGGGTATGATGAAGCACCTCGAAAATTAGATGAAAATGCCGCCTGGGTTTTTAACCCTGGAGCTGGAATTACTGTTGACTTTCGTAATGCTATTGACACCAACGGTATTGCACCGATTGCTGTTGTTGGCCATTTTCAAGACTGTGATGATCAGTCGTTTTTTTTTGGCGGTGGCGGCGGCCGGTACCGCTACAGAATTAATCCAAATTTACTATTTGATATCAACGTTGCATTGGTCTTTTCTTATGCTCAAGACTGGTCTGATGGTGCATTTAATACGGTTTATATGCCGCTTGCCAACATTGGTTTTTCTCAGCTTTTTTATAGTCGTTGGTGGTCTTATCGACTGACATACGCTACTGAAAATTCTGGAATATCAGCGACTTCTGGTGGTGACTTACTATTTATGAACTTGGCCGTTCAACTGTAACAATTAGTTTTCACGAAATGCTTTGAATGTTGCGTCTTTAATTGGTGCTATCAAATAATCGATTAATGTACGAGAACCAGTAATGATAAAAACTTGGGCAGGCATTCCTGGATTTAACTTAACGTTGGTTTTTAATTGTGAAATTTCATTCTCGGCCAACTGAACACGTGCTAAAAAATAACTTATACCCGTCATTTCATCAATAAGCGCATCTGCTGAAAGGCTTAATAATGTACCTGAAATTTTAGGCACCTTTTTATCTTTATAGGCTGACAACTGCACTTTTGCGGTTAATCCTTCATAAACTGCATCAATATCTTCGGGTTTGATTTTAGCTTCAACAATAATTTGATCATCTTGAGGTACAATATTTAAAATATCTGCAGCTGGTTGCACCACAGCACCTATAGTGTGGTACTTTATATTCATCACTATTCCAGATATGGGAGACTTTATAATGGTTCGCTTTAGAACATCTTTGGCTGATGTTAATTGTTCTCTTAAATCAGATATCTTAATCTCAATATCTTGAAGCTCAGCCAATATCTCATTTTTTGTGTCGTTGTCTAAATTTATTATTTCAAGTTGTGTTTGTGAGATGGATTGACCGGCCTTTGCAATTTGTGACTTAATGTCACCATCTCGACCATCGAGCTCGGCCAATTGCTTCTCTAATTCAAGCTGATGGGTTACTGGTGCATTTTGTGAGCGCACCAACTTTTTTGTCATTTTCAGCTCTTTTGATATCAAACCTATTTGTTTATTAATTGAAACTTTTTGAGCATTTAAGCCTTTAATTTCATCGTTTAGTTGGTCAATGCGCTTTAAAAAAATATTCGTTTTGCTGTTAAAGGCTTTTTTTCGAGCGTTAAATAAATCCGTTTGTGTTTTCAAAATGGCGTCTTGATTGTTATCTTTAAGAAACTGCTTTTTAATTTCTGAAAAATCCAATCCTGCACCATTATCACGTTCAGTCTGAAGTCGATGAGCAACGGCTTTCGCGGTGATTAATTGATTTGTTATGAGCTCTTTTTGAGCTTTTGCATCAATATTACGCAATACCAATAACGGTTCACCTCGGACTACGGCTTGCCCTTCTTTTACTTGAATTGATTCAATAATCCCACCTTCAAAATGTTGGATTGTTTTTCTGTTAAAATCGACAACCAATTGACCGCTGGCAATGGCCGCAGAATTAATTGGTGCCAAACTACTCCAGGTTGCAAATCCGCCAATAAAAATAATAACAATTCCTAATCCAATACGAATTGGAGTAACTGCTATTTTGTCTTTTGTTTGATTTTTTGATGTATTCATATCATTTTAGCCATTGGGATTACTTTTTTCTTTTCTCTTTTGGTCGATGATTTTTTTTCTTGAGAAATCATCGGTAAAACAATATCTCGTTCATCAAACAATTTGGCCTCACCCTGATGCATCACCAAAATATAATCGGCTAAATTTAAAACATCCGGCTTATGTGATATCACACATGTGGTAATACCATCAGCCTTTGCCCGTTCAATGGTTCGATTTAACGCAGCCTCACCCTCGGTATCTAAGTTTGAATTTGGTTCATCCAATATGACAAGTTTTGGAGATCCAAAAAAAGCTCTGGCAAGCGCAATTCGTTGGCGTTGCCCGGCTGATAAATGCTGGCCGGCTGTTCCAATTCGAGTATTGTAGCCTTTTTGAAACGTTAAAATTAAATCATGTGTTTCAGTAAATTGGGTTGCCTGCAAAACCATTTCTGAATCAGCATCTTGATTCATTCTTGCAATATTATCCTGAATTGAACCTGAAAATAATTCAATATCTTGTGGCAAATAACCAATATGCTGCCCCAACTCTGTTTTATTCCAGGTTTCTAAATCAGCACCATCCAGGCGAATTGTGCCATGGGTCGGCACCAAAACACCGGTTATGAGCCTTGCTAACGTTGTTTTACCACTTCCGCTTGATCCAACAATTCCAATGCACTGACCCGCTTGAAAGGAAATATTAACCCCTTTAATTATTAATTGATCGGATTGCGACTCTTTATAGACACACTTTTCAATCGTGACTTGGCCAATCGGCAATGGCAATGCCATTGGGTTTTCAAGTTCAGCCCATTCACCCAACGCTGTATTCAATCTAGCATATGATTTTTTAGAGCTCACCCAAGATTTCCAAATCGCTAATGCCGCATCAAAAGGTGCCAATGCTTTTCCTGCAAGTATTGACGTTGCAATGATTCCACCTGCTGACATTTGATTATTTATTACCAGAACAGCGCCCATCGCCATTGTCATCATTTGAATTCCCATTCGAATACTTTTTGTTATTGCAGCAATAACCGATGCTCTTTTCGCTGCTTTATTCGCATGATCAGAAACCGCATTATTTAATGGCTCCCATTGATTAGATACATTGGTTATCATTCCCATTGCAGAAATTATTTCAGCATTGCGTGTTAGTGCCTCAACTTCATTTAAAGCAACAATTTGTTTTTCATTTGCTTTTTTCAAGTGCTTTTTTGTTAATACTTCGTTAATACAAGTTAAAAGCACGAGGGTTAATGCACCTATAACCGTCACCCAGCCATTTAGGGGATGAATAAGAAAAATCACAGCTAAAAATATAACGGCCCAGGGAGCATCAAACATTTGAGTAATTGCAGGTCCTGTCACAAATGACTTTAGTGTTGCTAAATCTCGCAAATGTTGTGCTCCAGTGACTTTCTTTTTAAAATTTAGTGTTAATTGCAACAATATTGCTGAAAGTTTATCATCCATCCATTGACTGATTTGTAGAAAAATAAATGATCGTACCATCTGTAATGCAGCATGAATGATGAAAATAATCACCATTAAAATCGATAGCATAAGCAAGGTTTCAAGGCTATTACTCGATAAAACACGATCCAGAACTTGCAAAGAATACAATGACATTGCCAATGTAAGCATATTCAAAATTAAAGAAAAGCCAAAAGCATATGCAAAAGCAGTCTTACTTTTCCCAAGAAAAACAGATAATTTGTTCTTTTTAGGTTTGGATGTTGTCATACCAAAATGAACTTCCTGTTAATAATAAAACGTTATAATAATTTAAGATTAAATCTTTTT
>MDTB01017309.1_pt1 | contig 12530 bp, 13 predicted proteins | sample 811161 | NCBI WGS metagenome assembly MDTB01 (sample SAMN05326650, study PRJNA326480) | marine metagenome | isolation source: seawater | place: Mediterranean Sea | collected 2009 | reverse complement strand
TCTAGATTCTTCTGGTTGTATGCTGATTGTTGAATCTCCAACCCCAACCATAGTCGCATGACAAACAGTGTTTGGACTGACTTCTTTCACCTCTTCACATAGGCCTGCGTCTCCAGAAATAAAAACTACAGGAACTTTGTGCTTAGCTGCTATATTACCATGTAGAAAAAATTCTGATGCTTGTTGATCATTGATAAAAATTGTTTCTATTTTTGATGAAGACATGGTGTGCGCTAGAGGATTTCCACCTTTCCCTGCCATAGAGTGATAACCAATCATCAGTAACGCATCAAAACTGCTATCCAACTCTTGTACCATAGAATATGGATGACCACTCCAGCCTCGAATTAACCTGACTTCTTTTGGTAAGAGTTCTGCAAGTATATTCCTTCCTGAATAATGCGCATCTTTAACCCATATCTCCTTCGCACCTGCATCAATTGATCCATTACAAGCAGCCAATACCTCTTTTGTCATTCTCTCTTGAAATTGGTTGTAAAAGGAAGGTTTGTTGTGTTCAACCTCATCCCAATGATTTACTCCAGTAACACCCTCCATATCTGCACTAATGTATACTTTCAATTTATTTCCAAACTTATGGTTAGAAAATAAGGCAGTGATATGTTTTTTAAAATGCTTCTGTGCTTTCGTTATTGAGTATCAAGATAGAGTGACTTCTTGGTTGATGATGTAAGTATACTTTTGTGAGAGTACTCATTATAATCTATACCAATCTCAGCAATATTCTCAGGATCTATTAGCTTTTTTAATTGGTCATCATTCAAATGAAATTGGATATAGTGAACTGAACTGATTTTATCTTCTTCTTCCCTTCCTTCTTCAAAAAGTGCGTAAACCTTTTCTTTATCGATTTCTAGATATATCGTTTTTCCTGTGGTTAGCCCTATGAACTGGTTGAGTACTGGCTTTATTCTGGATTCATCTGTGACCTCAATGAACAGAGTTGCACTTAGACCATTTTTTGGAGGCATAATTGAATTGTATATATCCACTTCTTCTTGAATCTTTTCATCGTGGACAATCCTCTCTGCGCGCATAATTTCTTGAATCTGAAATGACAATGTTCGTTCATTTTCAAAAACAACTGTGATATTAGGTCCTATTTTTATCCTACGATCTTTTTTATAGTTGATAATCTCGTTTCTATATTCTTTACGAACTTTTTCATACTCAATGATATTTAATAAAGTATTTGCAGTAAGTTGCTTCATCAAAATCTCCTGTTATTTATTTTCAAAACCATAAGCCTTATGTAATTGAATGATTGGATGGCTAGGATCAACACTGTTATTACTAGCTTGCTTGAGTTGATGGCTAGCGAGAGAACAATCTGAGCATACAGTATCATGCTCTCTCTGTGAAATATCATTTACACATTTTTCACCAACTTTTATTGATTCATCAAAAAATTCTGATTTCATACCCCATCCACCATCCATTCCGCTGCATTGATTAACCAGATTTACTTTCGTATCTGGTACGAGACGCAACACATCTCTACCCTTAAATCCCATTTTTTGGGCTTTTAAATGGCAACTAACATGGTAGTTTATTGTCCCAAGATGATTTTTGAAATCGGTTTTCAGTTTATTTTGTTTATTTAAATAAACCAAATATTCAGATATATCATATGTATTCTCTGATATTTTCTTGATTGTTTCATCCAATCCAATGTAGTCAGGATACTCTTTTTTTAGAGTTAGGCTACATGTCGGCGGTCCCGTGACAATAATTTTATACCCCTGATCAACGTAACTGCCAAGTTCTTTAATATTCGGCTCTGCCTGAGATTTGAAACCGTCGAAATCCCCCGGACTTAAGTAAGGTGCACCACAACATTGTTGAGGAGGATACACGCATTCAACCCCATTATGCTCTAGTATTTCTACTGCAGCAACACCTAGGTCAACATCATGAGAATTTGTGAAACAAGTACCAAAAATTACGACTTTATCTATTGGGTTATCCATTGTATGGTTGTTTTTATGAAACCATTTTTCGAATGTATTTGTATTGAAATCTGGTAAAATCCTTTTTGGATGTATACCTATTATTTTATCAAGTAACCATCTAAATGGTTTAATCCTGTTTGCAAAATTTATCAATGGTCCCACAACCGAACCTATTTTACCAGTTAAATCTGTCTTTGAAAGAAATATGTCATTGATCTTAATGCCTCTTTCTTTTGTTCGGATGGCCTGAGCTCTTGTCATAAGTTTTGGGAAATCAAGCTGAAATTCATGCTCTTTTCCAGGAGTGTATGGACAAACTGGATCACAAAGCTTACATTGGTAACAGAGATCCACGACTTCCCATCTCTCAGATTCTGTAAGGTCTGTCACCTCACCACGAAATTCTACTTCTACACTGGCCTCTGAAGCATGTTCACCTTCTGGTAAGTCAAGAAATGTTTCTCTTTGAGTTTCTTTTTCTACTCTTCCTTGATTTTCTGCGATTTTTCGCTTTTTATTTCCTGCTTCATCAATAGAGTCGAACAGTGAAGGAAAGGATGGACATAAATTAAAGCAGAGGCGACACCCAATACAGATATCATAAACCCTGTCCATCTCTTGGTACAGAGATTTTTTATCCCAATACTTTTGATTATTGATATCATACGTAGTATCATTGAGATTTGAATGGTCTAACATTGTGTTATGCCTAAGTCGATCATGAAGAAAATTAGTTCCTGAGAAATTAATCTCAGGAACTAATACATGGATTTATAAAGTGTCTAGAGTCTCCTGAAATTTACCAGCATGAGACTTCTCAGCTCTGGCAAGAGTCTCGAACCATTCAGCAACCTCATCAAATCCTTCGTCTCTCGCTGTGGCAGCAAACCCTGGATACATCTCTGTGTACTCATACGTCTCGCCTGCAACAGCCGCTTTTAGATTCTCGGATGTTTCTCCAATTGGCAGACCTGTTCCTGGATCTCCTGCTCCACCTTTTTCCATAAACTCTAAATGTCCAAAAGCGTGTCCTGTCTCTCCATCAGCAGTATTTTTAAATACACCTGCTGCTTCTGGATAGCCTTCTATATCAGCTTGTCGAGCAAAATATAGGTAACGACGGTTAGCTTGAGATTCTCCAGCAAATGCTGCCTTGAGATTCTCGTGTGTTTTACTTCCTTCTAAAGACATTATGTACTCCTTTTTATCTTAGAATATGTTTATTACACGTTCCCGTGACTGTTATTTCAACATCACTGGGATCAAAATCAAATTTTGATTTGATTATATTTTTCAAGTTCAAGTCATGTATTTCAATATCAATTATCTCAGAACACTCATCACATTTCAGGTGATAATGGGGTTTAATATTCCCATCGTACCTAGTGACTGATCCATCCTGAACCGTATTTATTGAGCCATTTGTAACCAGATGATTTAGGTTGCGATACACTGTACCCAAACTCACATCTGGGATTAATTTTCTTGTTTTTTTATAGACCCAATCTGCATTTGGATGACTTTTTGTTGATTTAACAACTTTATGAATTACTTTTCTTTGATGGCTATATCTCATCATCAAAAATTAAATAGTAATAGTTACTATTATCAAATAGGTTTTTAGGAAAACGTAGGTTATCTTTTATTTTTTATTTTGCTAAATCTCTAAAAACTTTATCGTCTTTTCTGATTTTGAGAAAAATATCCGATTAAAGCCCTTTTACGAACTCAACAATAGCATTATAGTCTGGTTCTACACCAGGGTTGGGTTCTGCAACCCATCTGTACTTAATTGTACCTTCTGCATCAATAATGATGACACCTCTATTTGAGCATGTGTAACCTTCTATACCGCCTAACCCCTCAAAGAGTAAATCATAGGCTTTAGTGGCTGATCGATCTAGATCTGATAAAAGATCAAAATTTAAATCATATTTTTCAGAGAAAGCTCCATTTGCCCAAGGTGAATCAACGCTGATACCTAAAACGGTTGCATTTAGTTCGTTAAACTTTTCCATATCTTCTTTGAGTTTGCATACTTCATTATCGCAAACACCCGTAAATGCGCCAGGATAAAATGCAAGGACAACAGGTTTCCCTTTGAAGTCGGATAAAGAAACATCTTCTTTTTTTGTATTTTTTAATGTGAAATCTGGTGCTGTGCTATTAACAGTTGACATAAATTATTCCTTTTCTATATAAGTTGCGAAAAATTTCGGGTGGGAACTTATGCATTTTGAATCATTATGTTAAAATAATATAAAAAATATATTCATCTGGAATACTTAATGACATAAGTTATATTACAGAGAATAATAAACACATATTGTAGCTTTTGAACCATATAAAAATATTTGACTCTTCAAGTCCTACTAGTGAAATAAGAAATTATTTTAAGAATGAAAAAAGACCCTTTGTTATAAGGAAAGCCGTTAATTCCAAAATAGATTTAAACTTCCTTTCTAAAAAATATAAAAACGAAAATGTTCTTTCATTAAACCCTAATTCAGATAAAGAGCATATTAAAGTTTCCAAGCTCATACAAAAGATAAAATCAGGACAGAAATATAGATTGCGCGCAAATACAAAATTGGGTAATAAACTGATTCCGCACATTGACACTAGCTTGATAAATAAATTAAAGGAAAATAAAAAAAATTTTTTTGATTACCTTTTATCACATGGCAAGACTTCAAGACAAAACACCCTATTTTTGAGTACAAAAAATTGCACATTCACAAAACACGCTCATATTATTTCTGGACTTATTACTCATTTAGAAGGGGAAAAAACATGGTATATCTCAAAATCTAGAGAAAATTTTTTCTCGATAAAGTATAAAAACCTTTTATATCCCAATCCACTCTATGTAACAGACAAAGATTTAAAAAATGAAATTTCTTTTACCCTAAATCCAGGAGATATGCTCTACATGCCAGCATACTGGTTTCATTACACAGTTTCAAAAAATACAAATCTTAGTTACAGCTATTTTTTTACTGAAACGATCTGGTATTACTTATCCAAATGTTTTTTGATGTTCATATACCAAACGTTTTCAAATCCTTTGCACGCTCTAATTAAAGCAATAAAAAAAGAGCCAGAAGAGCATATTTACGATCGAGAGGCTATTGTTAAGCGTTGCAAAAAAATCAAAAATGTTAACAAACGAAATGAAGCCTTAAAATTTTTCCATGACAACGACTATTCTTAGAACTTAAAAAATAAAAATTCATGCCCAAATGATTGATGTTTAAAATGGGATAGTTAAAAAGTGCTAAACAGATTATATTATCAATGATCAAAATCATTACTTCTCAAATGAAAAAACTCTGGTTTTCATCACAATGATTATAAATATTTTTTGCAACATACTTTTCGTAATTTTAAACAATAAATAAAAGGTTCACCATGTCATCAAGCACAAATCCAACTTCAGCAGCATATAAACACGCCGTAGAAAAATTAGGGATGAAACCAAATATCGCTAAAGCATTAGAAATTCCTGATAGAGAATTAACGGTAGAAGTGCCATTTCGAAGAGACAACGGTGAGGTCGAAAGTGTAATAGGATTTCGAGTTCAACATAATAATACAAGAGGTCCTTTTAAAGGTGGGATTCGATATCACCAACACGTGGATATTCAAGAGGTTCGGTCACTTGCGACACTTATGACATGGAAAACTTCTTTATTAGACATTCCTTATGGTGGCGGAAAAGGTGGAATTGGTATTGATCCATCGAAGTATAGCAAGACAGAACTTGAACGTATGTCTAGAAGGTTTTTTCGAGCAATAGACCCTATTATCGGCGTGAATGTTGATATTCCAGCCCCCGATGTAAATACAAATGCTCAAGTGATGAGTTGGTTTATGGATGAATACAGCCAATTACATGGCTATTCTCCTGCGATTGTCACTGGAAAACCGCTTGAATTAGGAGGATCAGAGGGAAGAGAAGCAGCAACGGGAAGAGGTACTGCTATTATCACAAGAGAGACAGCGGAAAAATGGGAAATAGATTTGCAAGGCGCTCAAATCGTAGTTCAAGGTTTTGGTAATGTCGGTTCCTATGCCGCTAAGTTTTTGCATGAATATGGCTGCAAGGTTATTGCGGTAAGCGATGTTTCTGGTGGTTTGTATGACCCGGATGGATTGGATATTCCTACACTTTTTGAATATAATTACAAGCACAGGACAATCGATGGGTTTGAGCAGGGAAAAAAGATAACAAACGAAGAATTATTGGCACTAGAATGCGACTTTCTTATTCCTGCTGCATTAGGTAGTGCAATTAATGAACAGAATGTAGATAAATTGAATTGCAAAGTAATTATTGAAGCAGCAAATGGCCCTGTTACTGGTGATGCAGCGAATAAACTATGGGATAAAAAGATTGGAATTATTCCAGATATATTAACAAACGCAGGGGGTGTAACTGTTTCTTATTTTGAATGGGTTCAAAACCTGCAGCAATTCAAGTGGGATGAAGAGGATGTAAATGCTAAGCTTGAAAATAAAATGGTCAAAGCATTCAATGAAGTCTTTGCACTCAAAAAAGAAAAAAATGTTCCAATGCGAATTGCATCTTTTATGGTAGCTATAGATAGAGTACAGACAGCGTATAATCTAAGAGAAGGGTAAAATAATTTAGGTCTATTTATTTTGAATAATTGATCTACTTACGACACCAAATATTATCATCAGTCCACCGATGATTGAAATGGATCCCATGTGTTCTCCTAAAAATATAAACGCTAAAATGGGATTAAAGATAGGCTCAACTACGGGGAAAATAATTGCATCAATTGCAGACACATACTTTATGGCTATACTAAATAGTATATAAGCAATTCCCAACTGGATGATGCCAAGAAATATTATCATCAACCAAGGCTCTAATTGTAGTGTTATTTCGTTATGGTAGAATGGACTACAAAAGAGAAAAGTCATGAAATTACCTAAAAATACTGAATCGATAGGCCTCGTTTGTTTCTCTTTTCTCATAAATAAAACCAACCCCGCAAACCCAAGGCCTGAAAATACAGCGACAATGTTTCCTTCAATCTGATCAAAAGAAATATCATCAATAAAAAAACATACCAAACCGAGAAATATAATGCATATTGCTAGCCAATCCGTTTTAGTTGACTTTTCTCCTAAAAATGAAAAACTGAATAAAGCTACGTAAGCTGGAGCTGCGTATTGAATAAGGATGACATTACCAGCATTAGTCATTTTATTTGCTAGGACAAAACATATCACCATTACAGTATAGCATAATCCACCGAACCATGAATATCTACTAAACTTAAAATTTTTCGGTCTGGCGTATAAGTATATCACGAGTGTTGCAAACCCGCTCCTTAATCCTGCAATAACCATTGGTGGCCACGGAATCAACTTTATTATGAATCCTCCCGTACTCCATATGATACCTGTCAGGATTAAAAGTCCTATTGCAAAACTACGATTCAAGTTAGATCCTTTAAAAATGACTTTGATTTTGGACCAATTATTTGAAAAGCCATAGCGCTTTGAAAAGTACTAATTCTATAAATGTGAAACCTGCGAATGTGAACCAATAAGCAATAATATTATTAGAATCTATACTGGCTGTGATTACTGAACTTTTAGATAAAATTATAATAAAAAAAGCAGTTGCAGTGACATAAGAGCTTTGTACTAAATACCTTCTACAATGATTCGGGGATTTTGAATATAATTCCAACAATCACCTTTCAAATAGGCATAAAAAAAAGCCCCCTAAATGAATAAAGGGGGCTTTTAAAATTTTAAGTGAAAAGTTCAGTTAAAAACCAGCTACTTTAGCAGATTTCTTGTAAAGTTGAAAAACAAGATGCCATCCCAAAATGACCATACCCATTAATAAAATCCATGAATATTCTCCAGGGATTCCTAACACTTTAGGCGCAGTGACATGGTGCTGATTATGCATTGTCCAAATTAGTGGCACGGACATATAAGTATTGTGCTTTGACCTAAGGCCCGCTAATGCTAAAAGACTTGCATCAGGTGCTTCACCATTCTTGATAGCATTAATTATTTTTTGTTGAGCAGGCCAGATTCTAAACCAGACATTAAATGCCATATTAGTTCCAAATAATGCCCCGAGGTGCATATTGTAAGATCTGTAACTAAAACCTGCCCACTCTTTCATAACTACTACAACAATTGCTATGAGGATAAAGCTTGTTATTGTTGCGGCTCTTACATTTGAGGCCAATGGGGACTTGTAAAGAGCATCATACGCAAAAACGCCAAGAAATGTTACAGCTACCATAGAAAAGAATTCTAAACCGTAACCACTGATTTCTGGATTTTCAAACGTAAGACCTCCATGATAATAAACTACACCCAGAAGAATAAGGCCAGTTCCCCATGTCCATGCTGCACCCATTCTAAACCAGTAAAGAGTTCTTGGCATTAATTCAGGTACAACCTTTTTTTTCGTCTCACCATCCATCGTGGGAGCAAACGCCGTATTAACAAAATTAAAAAAGTACAATAGTCCTATCCACATAATACCTGCTATTACGTGTAGCCATTTAAAGATTGGATGTATTAATTCCATGATTTTATAACTCCCTCATGATTTGATTTAATCTAAGTATAGAAATTTATAGCATATATCTGCCAAAGGAAAGGTTCCTAATTATTTTGATCATGAAAAAAATTTTACAATTAAGCACAATTTAATTCAATTTTTTAAAATTTTTAATATCGACAAATCATTATCCATATAAATCTATTTTAAGATTTCTTTTTATTTGACAATCAATACTGGACAATTGCAGGTTTGCATTACACTTAGGGGTTTACTGCCCATAAAAAACTTAGTGATTGGTGATTGCGAAGAAGACCCCATAATAATGATATGATTGTTCCCTGCTGCTTCTACAATTGTATTTGCAAAATCACCTGTTTTAAAATGGGCTTTGGCTTTCACGCCACTTCTTCTTAATAATTTAGAGGCCCAAGACGAGGCTTTCTTATAACCATCACCAAAATGTTCATTCCTACTTATCGTAAGAAGATCTACCTCAATGTTAAACGCCTGAGCAACCCGCACACCATATTTGACTGCATTAGAGGTACCTGGCGAATCATTGACAGCTAAGAGAATTCTATATTTTTCTTTAGTATTAAAGTTATTTACCACAAAAATTGAGCTATCGATATACTGAACTAAATCATGAGCCATATTTCGTTTTTTACTACCTCCAAGGATTGTAACATCATATTCGTAAGAATTTACTTCATCTCTCAATTCTTCAATTATATCACCATTCCTTAAAATTAAACTTAGATTTTCTACAGAGGATTCTTTCAAAAATACCTCAGAACGTCCTGAACTACTTTCAACTAGCCGGTTTTTTGGGAAACCTGATTCAATTGTTTTCCCCTTTATATAATCATTTTCAGCGAGATAATTGTATGCCCACTCTAAAACATCCACACCAGGACGATCAATATCCCAAGATTTCATTAGTTCATTCGCCATGCTTACATCCTTGGCACTAAACTCACTTATCTTATCACCCACATCAACTATAGTTGTAGATGCTTTAAGTGAACGTGATATTTTCATTCCCACATCCAATGTGGGTTCCGAATATTCCTTGCTACTTATTGCAATTAAAATTTTCATAATAGTATTGGCCAATAAAATCTTGATACTAAATAAAGCATCATGATAGAGAACAAATATAGTTTCCAACCTGCTTTAAAGTAATCAGTTGATGAAATTAAACCTGTAGAATGTATAATCATACAAGTGGGTGATGCTATAATTGTTAAATAGGAGAACGCGGAGGCAATGGATGTCATAATGCCTGTAATAATTGGTGTTCCACCCATATCGAGTACTATTGGCCCCAAAATAGCAACAGTTGCAGCACTGCTTAATAAGTTTGTCAATATTGATGTTAAAACCACAGATACAAATCCAATTATAATATTTTGATCATTAAAAATAAATCCCATGTATTTCAATGCTAAGTTTGCAAGCCATAACCCAGCTTCTGTTTCTTTTATTTGGGTACCTAAGGATATAGCTGCTCCAAATAATAATATCACTCCCCAGTTTGTATTTTTATTTATCTCTTGCCATTCAATTAACCCAAATGATAAATAGAGGAAAACTCCGCTCAATGCGATAATGCCTAATCCAAATGATGGACTTAAAAAGATCCATCCAAGAAATACAATAAAGAATATTACAATCGCAGTGATTTGATTTGCTGTAAAATCTCCTTTTTTTGTTACCTTAACTTTCAGTTTTCTAACCGCAGAATCCATGATTTTTTGAGGAGGCGTAAATGTATGCCACAATATAAAAGTTGCCAACGGAACTTGTAATAGAAGCATTGGGTAAGAAAATTTCATCCATTCCAGATACGATATATCTGCCAAACCAAATTCTGAAAGGTAACCAATCATAATCACATTTCTTCCTCCACCTGAGGGAGTACCAATAGACCCTATAGCACATCCATATGCAATTGAGAAAAGTAATAGGCTTGACAGTTTACTTGGTTTATTGGTATCCAATCCTGAATTTCGAATTAATGAGAGTGCCACTGGTAACATCATAGCAGCGACAGTGTGTTCGCCAATAAATGAGGATAAGAAAGCAGAAATGCCAACAAAACCAAGTACAATACGCCAAGTTCGATTTCCCGTAAGGTTTATAACTCCAAGAGCAAGTCTCTTATCCAGTCCCTGGTAAACAATAGCAACAGCTAACATAAGAGACCCCATAATAAAAAAGACAGTATCACTCATAAAAGATGATGCGACTCCGTCAGCTGTATCAATACCGAGTATTACCTGCATAATTAGGATTAATATGGCAACCGCAGGCAATGGTATAGACTCACTAATAATTAAAGTGAGTGTAACAAGGACAATAATTAAGGTTCTATGACCCTCAGGCGATAAGCCACTAGGTGTTGGTACGTAAAAGAATGAAATACTTATGAAAAAAGAAAGAATTAACCATTTTTTTCGAGTAACCCAAAAAAGTATTGTTGAAATTGATCGTTGCGAAAAACCAAACATTTAAGAAATTAATTTAGCTTCTAAATACTAATGATGCGTACACTCACTTGGAATTTTTTTGCCGTCTGTAAGAATTGCCCATTTCCAAATTGGAACTCTCTTCTTTAACTCTATGATAAAAAAGGACATTGCTTCTAGTCCTTCTTTGCGGTGTTTTGACCATATTGTAACATGGAGACTCGCTTCTCCAACGCTTACTTTACCAATCCTGTGTTTACAAAAAAGATCTTTGATGGGGAATTTTTTCTGAGTTTCGTTTGCGATAATTTTTAATTCGGTCTCTGCCATTCCCTCATATTGCTCATACTCTAGATATTTAATTTTTTTACCGTGTTCTGTTGCTCTCACTCTACCATTAAAAATTAATTCTGCACCTTTTTCTCTCTGACTATCTTCAGAAAGAAAAGGTATGATTGGTGCATCAACTATTTGAATTATAATCAATTATCCACCCTGTACTGGAGGAATAAAGGCAATCTCGTCTCCATCATTTAATATTACGTTATCAGAAATATATTTACGATTAATTGCAGTTCTCAGGGTAACTCCCTCTAATTTTCCTAATGCTTTTTCTCGAACAATTTTTTCTAAATCACTCACACTAGTTCCATCTTCTAATTCAAAAGTTAATTCATCAACTCCAAGTGAATATTTAACCTGCGAAAAACATTTAACTTTTATTTTTATCATAACTCAAATATTTCGGTTCTATGATTCAAGGCATTATATATCAATAATTTCCCAGCTAAATTAGGTTTTATGCCCGTAATAATTTTTATTGCTTCTAGAGCTTGTATATTGCCAATAATACCAGGTAACATGCCAAGCATTCCAGCATCTGAACATGTGTCACCTCCGCTAACTGTTCCAGGAAATAGTTCAGAATAACCGCTTGTGTCATTCAAATTAAATATTGAAACTTGCCCCTCGAATTTATAAAGACTTCCATAAACCATTGGGATATTATTATTTTTGGAAACTTTATCAATTAACTTCCTTGCCAATATGTTGTCTGTTGCATCAATTATAACATCAATATCCTTAACCAACTCTATTTGATTATTTTCATTTAGGTTAACACTGCATGAATCAATTTTTACCTGATTTGATAATTTTTTTAAGGACTTTTTGGCTATGTTAACTTTCTTCTCTCCAATATCTTTAAAACTATATAAATGTTGCCTATGTAAGTTTGATAAATCAACAGTATCACCATCAATAATTTTTAAATAACCAATACCGCAAGCAACTAATGACTGTGCTGCAGGGCAACCAAGTCCACCCATCCCAACTATAGCTACCCTTGAATTAAAAATTTTTTTTTGACCGCTTATTCCAATTTCATCTAAAACAGTTTGCCTTGACCAGCGGCTAATATCATAATTTTCTTTTATAAAATCATTCCAAGCCTGTACACCACCTAAAAGACTGTACGTATTTTGTAAATTATTTTCAATAATCATTCCCTCTGTA
>MDTB01117982.1_pt1 | contig 12531 bp, 8 predicted proteins | sample 811161 | NCBI WGS metagenome assembly MDTB01 (sample SAMN05326650, study PRJNA326480) | marine metagenome | isolation source: seawater | place: Mediterranean Sea | collected 2009 | reverse complement strand
TTAAGTAAGCAGGTTCCTTCAACATATATTTTCTTTATCATAATAATAGTTTTATCATTACACCTCATTTTCCAAACAAAAAAAAATTTTTTTAAAATTTTATCATTTCTTTTTATTTCTTCTCTTTCAGTCATAATCTTATTTTTTTTATTTTTAAATTTTAATGCTATTGAAGTTCAAAACTTTTTCACACAATATATTAATTATCCAAGAAATTTGGGAAGTGAAAGATTTAGTAATTTAAACTATGATTTTAAAAATTTATTTTTAGACTTTAAATTTATTTATTTATCTTTAATTTTATTGACTTACTTAATTATTCATAACTTAATTAATAAAAAAGCCTACTATAAAAAGATAAATTTTAAAACATATTTGATTTTTTTACTTTTATTTTTTGTTTTAATTCAACATATATTGATGACAAAAAATCAAATTTTTATCTTTTTTTTAATTCCAATTTTTATAGCATTGGCGCATATTGAGGTTTCAAATCAAAAAAAAATGTTAAAAAATTTTTTATATTTTTTTTATTTTTAATTTGTTTGCTAACAACAATTAAATATCATCATCGATTTAATATTGAAAGAAAATTTCATGAATTAAATAGTATTAATTTTGTCGATGCTACGAAAGCAGAAAAATTAAATAAAAAATTTGGAGGATTAAAGTGGATAACGCCAAATACTAATACCGCAGAGCAAGCTATAGAAGAAATAAATTATTTGATGAAAGTAAAAGAATATTTAGAGCAAGAGTCAGATAGAAAGATTTTAATCACTAATTATTCTTTTTTCTCAATTTTATTAGATAAAAACGTTGGTAGCTTTACAAGATGGTTTCCTAGAGACAATTCAGCTTTTCCAAAAAAAGGAAATGAATATGAAGAAGAATATAAAAACTTTATATTTAAAATGTTAAATGCAAAAAAAATTGAAAGTATTTATATTTTGCCTGATGTTAGCGAAACATATTTTACAGATTACATAGATTCTAATTGTTATGACAAAAAACTAACTAGTCTTAAAATTATAAAATTTAAAATTAATTATCAATGTACAGAGTTATTTTTGTGGAAAAAAAAATAAAAAAATATATAAGTATTTAGTTTTATGAATATACACGAACATCAGGCAAAAAAAATTCTAAAAGAATTCGGCGCTCCAGTCTCAAATGGAATAGTTATAACTTCAATTGATCAGATAAAAGAAAAATTATCTCTTCTAAAGAATAGAGAGTATGTTTTAAAAGCCCAAATTCATGCCGGTGGCAGAGGTAAAGCTGGCGGTGTCAAATTAGTTAAGGATTTTAAAGTTTTACAATCCGAAGCAGAAAAAATGATGGGCAAAATTTTGATTACACATCAAACAGGTCCAGAGGGCAAAAAGGTAAAGAGACTTTATATTGAAGAGGCATCTGATATTAAGAAAGAACTTTATTTATCTTGTCTTATAGATAGAGATACATCAAAAATTGCCTTTATTAGCAGCACAGAGGGAGGGATGGACATCGAAAAAGTTGCAGCTGAAACTCCTAATAAAATAATTACCAATAAGATTGATTACAGCCCTGATGGTCCAACTGAAGATGAAATTATGAAAATAATTTCAATCTTCGACCTAAAAGATGAGTTACTTATTGAAGGTAAAAAATTAGTAGAATCGTTGTATAAAATTTTAATTGAGAAAGACGCAACACTTATAGAAATAAATCCTTTAATTATAACCAAAAAAAATAATTTAATTTGCTTAGATGCAAAAATGAATTTTGATGATAATGCAATATTTAGAAGGCCAGAGATTCTCAAGTTAAGAGATTTGAACGAGGAAGAACCTGCGGAAATAGAAGCTAGCAAACATGATTTAGCTTATATAAAACTAAATGGTTCAATCGGTTGTATGGTAAACGGAGCAGGTTTAGCCATGGCAACCATGGATATAATTAAATTATATGGTCAGGAACCTGCTAACTTTTTGGATGTTGGTGGTGGGGCTAGTAAAGAAAAGGTAATAGCGGCATTCAAATTAATATTAGCTGATAAAAATGTTAAAGGAATTTTAATAAATATTTTTGGAGGCATAATGAGATGTGATGTACTCGCACAAGGAGTCGTCGAAGCTGCTCAACAAGTAAATTTGTCTGTTCCACTTGTTGTAAGATTAGCTGGAACAAATTTCAAGGAGGGTAAAGAAATACTCGAAAAGTCCAATTTAAAAATTCTTTCCGCTTCTGATTTAAATGATGCGGCTAAAAAAATTGTTGAGGCAATAAAATAAATGTCAGTTTTAGTAAATAAAAACACAAAAGTTATTTGCCAAGGATTTACCGGCAAACATGGAACCTTCCATTCTGAGCAAGCTCTTAAATATAAAACAAAACTTGTAGGAGGTGTCACACCAAATAAAGGAGGTCAAAAGCATTTAAACCTCCCAGTATTTGAAACAGTTCAAGAGGCTAAAGACCAAACATTAGCTAATGCAACAATGATATATGTTCCACCTAAATTCGCTGGCTCAGCTATTATTGAAGCAATTGAAGCTAAAATGGAACTTATAGTTTGTATAACAGAAGGAATTCCAGTTTTAGATATGATCCGAGTCAAAAAAGAATTAAGAAAAAGCAATTCAAGATTAATTGGTCCAAATTGCCCAGGCATAATCACACCAGACGAATGTAAAATTGGAATTATGCCTGGAAACATTCATAAAAAAGGAACAGTTGGCATTGTATCAAGATCAGGAACTTTAACTTACGAGGCTGTTGCTCAAACTTCATCAAATGGAATGGGCCAGTCAACATGTATAGGGATTGGTGGCGATCCAGTAAATGGAACCAATTTTATCGATTGCTTAGAAATGTTTCTTAAAGATGACGAGACTAAATCTATCGTCATGATTGGAGAAATCGGTGGTTCAGCCGAAGAAGAAGCTGCTGAATTTATTAAAAAAGAAAAGATTAAGAAACCCATGGTAGGTTTTATAGCTGGTTTGACGGCACCTCCAGGCAGAAGAATGGGTCATGCAGGTGCCATAATTTCAGGAGGAAAAGGTGGTGCAGATGACAAAATAGAGGTTATGAAATCTGCAGGAATTACGATTTCGAAATCTCCAGCAGACATAGGAAAGACACTTTTTCAAAAACTAAATGGTTAATTTTTAATAACTTGTGTTAAAATAGAATTACAAATGTCATCTTCTAAAAATAATACTACTTATAAAAAAACTTCATTTTTAATTGGAAATAATTCTGAATTTATCAATGAATTTTATGCAGATTTCCTTTCTGATCCAAATTCATTACCAGAAAGCTGGAGAAATTTTTTTGAAGGATTAAGCGAAGAGCAAAAAATTATTTATAATGATTTAAAGGGTCCTAGCTGGTCACCTCAAAGAAAAAATAAAAAAATTATTTTAGAAAAAGGGAATAACAATGCAAAAGAAAAATTAGAGGATATTAATTTAGACTCAACTAAACAATCAACTAAAGATTCTGTTAGAGCAATAATGTTGATTAGAGCTTACAGAATTAGAGGACATCTAATTGCTAGTTTGGATCCTTTATCTTTACAAAAAAAAGACGAACATCCCGAGCTCAAACCAGAAACCTATGGATTTACAAAGAAAGATTACACCAGAACAATATTTTTGGATGGAGTACTTGGACTTCAGTATGCAGATTTAAATCAAATACTAAAAATTTTAAAAAAGACTTATAGTTCGAATATTGGATATGAATTTATGCATATGGGAGATCCAGATGAAAAAAACTGGATTAGAAATAGAATAGAAGGTCCTGAAAAAGAAATTAAATTTACTGATAACGGAAAAAAAGCAATATTAAATAAAATGGTTGAGGCAGAAGGTTTTGAAAAATATTTAGCCGTTAAGTTTGTCGGTACAAAAAGATTTGGTTTAGATGGAGGAGAGTCTTTAATACCAGCTCTTGAACAAATTATAAAACGAGGAGGCAATTTAGGGGCCAAAGAAATCAAAATTGGGATGCCACACAGAGGGAGATTAAATGTTTTAGCTAATGTTTTGGGTAAACCCTACAAAGCAATATTTAGTGAATTTTTTGGTAAAAGTTCAAATCAAGAAATAGGAGGTGATGTAAAATACCATTTAGGAGCGTCATCAAATAGAGAGTTTGATGGCAATTCTGTTCATATAAGTCTTACAGATAACCCTTCACATTTAGAGGCAGTTAATCCCGTTGTTTTAGGGCAAGTTCGGGCAAAACAATTTTTTCATCAAGACGCAAAAAGAAAAAAAGTTATTCCAGTGTTAATGCATGGAGACGCTGCTTTTGCTGGACAGGGAATAGTTGCTGAATGTTTTGCTATGTCAGGTTTGCCAGGGCATAACATAGGAGGCACTATACATATTATAGTAAATAACCAAATTGGTTTTACCACAGCTCCAAGATTTGCTAGATCATCACCTTATCCTTCCGATGTAGCTAAAATTGCTCAAGCTCCAATTTTTCATGTCAATGGAGATGATCCTGAGGCAGTAGTTCATTGTGCAAAAATTGCAACTGAATATAGACAAAAATTTAATAGAGACGTAGTTATAGACATGGTTTGTTATAGACGCTTTGGCCATAATGAAGGTGATGAACCATCTTTCACTCAACCAATTATGTATAAAAGAATTAAAACTCACCCATCAACTTTAAAGATTTATAGTGAAAGAATTAGTGAAGAAGGCTTAACTTCTACTAAAGAAATGGAGAATAAAAAAAATAATTTTAAAATATTCTTAGAAAAAGAATTAGAATTATCGAAAACTTATAAACCTGAACTAAAATGGTTTGAAGGTGCCTGGTCAAGATTCAAGCCTGGATTAGGAAAAGATAAAAGAGGTGTAAGCGGTGTTAAAAAAGAGAATTTAATTAGGATTGGAAAAAGTATTTCAACTATACCTAAAGATCTTAATATTCATAAAACTTTAAGAAAAATCTTCGATATAAGACATCAAATTTTTGATAAAAATGGACCTGTAGATTGGTCTACTGCCGAACACCTTGCTTTTGGAACTTTGTTAACCGAAGGATTTTCAGTTAGATTATCTGGGCAAGACTCTGGGCGAGGAACTTTTAGTCAAAGACATGCCGTTCTGAGAAATCAAGAGAGTCATGATAGGTACGTTCCATTAAATAATATAAATAAAAATCAAAAGAAATTTGAAATAATTGATAGTTTGCTATCCGAACTCGCTGTTTTGGGTTTTGAATTTGGTTATTCTTTATCAGAACCAGAAACTTTAGTTTTATGGGAAGCTCAATTTGGAGATTTTGCTAATGGTGCTCAAATAATTATTGATCAATTTATTACCTCTGGAGAGTCAAAATGGGGTAGAGCAAGTGGATTAGTGATGTTGTTACCTCATGGTTATGAAGGTCAAGGTCCCGAACACTCATCTGCAAGGTTAGAAAGATTTTTACAGATGTGTGCTGGAGAAAATATTCAGGTAGTAAATTGCACTACACCATCAAATTATTTTCACGCTTTACGACGACAAATGCATAGAGATTTTAGAAAACCATTAGTAGTAATGACGCCTAAATCTTTATTAAGGCATAAAAGGTGTATTTCTTTCTTAGAAGATTTTACAACAAAAAACTCTTTTCATAGAGTATTAGAAGATGGTGCTTATTATAAAAATAATAATTTAATTAAACTAGAAAAGGATAATGAAATCAAAAAAGTTGTTATGTGTTCAGGAAAGATTTATTATGATCTTATTGAAGCAAGAGAAAACATTAAAAATAATAAAGTGGTTTTTATCCGAATAGAACAATTATACCCATTTCCAGCAAAGACTTTAGCAAATATACTTAAAAGGTATGAAAAAGCCGAATTTATATGGTGTCAAGAAGAACCAAAAAACATGGGTGCTTGGAACACTGTGAGAAATTATATAGATAGAACCTTAGAAATAATATACTTTACAAAAGATAAGGTTAAATATGTGGGACGAAAAGCTTCATCCTCAACTGCGACTGGAAATCTTAATAAACATCTTGCACAACAAAAAGAAATACTAGAAAAGGTAGTTAGAAAGTAAATGTCAGACAAAATAATAGTACCAACGTTAGGTGAGTCAATAACAGAAGCGACAGTATCAAAATGGTTGAAAAACCAGGGAGAAAAAGTCTCTGCTGACGAACCTATAGTAGAGCTGGAAACTGACAAAGTGAACGTAGAAGTTCCCGCTCCTTCAAATGGTGTTTTAGAACAAATAGCAGTCCAAGAAGGTGAAACAGTTAATGTTGGAGCTTTATTGGGTATGATAATTGGTAAAGCCAAAAAAATTACTGAGGACACAAAAGAAGTAAAAACTTATTCACCACCAAAGAAAAATGGTCAGAAATTAAAAAAACCTGAAAAAAATTTAAAAACTTTCAAAGATTTATCTGAACCATTAGAATTAAAAGAGACTAAGCCACTAAGGCTTGAAGAAACAGAGCCATTAAGATTAGAAGAAGAAGCGCTAATTTTGGAAGATATTCACGAAGAAAAGCGAATGAATGAAACTAAAGAATTTAAAAAGCCTATTCCATCAGTTTCACCTGCGGCAAGGAAAATGGCAACTGAAGCAAACATAGATCTTAACAAAATCCAAGGATCTGGAAAGCATGGAGTTGTCTTAAAAGAGGATATAATTAGCCTTATGGGTTCAAAACCATCTCCCTCAGAAAGAAAAATAAAATACGGTCCTGAGGAAAGAATTAAGATGACAAGGTTGCGTTTAACTATTGCTAAAAGACTAAAGGAAGCCCAAGAAAATGCTGCTATGTTAACAACATTCAACGAAGTTGATATGAGTGAAGTAATTTCAATGCGAAACAAATATAAAGAGGAATTTCAAAGCAAATATAATGTAAAGCTTGGATTTATGTCTTTTTTTGTTAAAGCATGTGTAATTGGTTTAAAAAATTTCCCAGCCATAAACGCAGAAATTCAAAATGAAGAAATAGTCTATAAAAATTATTATAACATAAGCATAGCTGTTGGAACTGATAGAGGTTTAGTGGTACCGGTTTTAAGAGAAACCGATGAAATGTCATTTGCGGATATTGAAAAAAATATTGGGCAACTAGGAGAAAAAGCTCGTAAAGGCAAAATAACTATTGATGATTTACAAGGAGGCACCTTTACTATTACAAATGGAGGAATTTATGGCTCTATGCTTTCAACACCAATATTAAATCCCCCTCAATCAGCAGTCTTAGGTATGCATAATATAATTCAAAGACCTGTTGTTGTAGATGGAAATGTTGAAGTGCGCCCAATAATGTATATAGCTTTATCTTACGATCATAGAATAATCGATGGCAAAGAAGCAGTATCGTTTCTTAAAATTGTAAAAGAGTCATTAGAACAACCAAAAAGACTTTTTCTTAACATCTAAAAATGGAAAAAAATTTTGATGTAATTGTGATTGGTGGCGGTCCCGGTGGATATGTTTGTGCTATTAGAGCTGCCCAATTAGGTTTAAAAACAGCTTGTATAGAATCAAGAGGAACATTAGGAGGCACTTGTCTTAACGTAGGGTGTATACCTTCAAAGAGTTTATTAAATTTATCAGAAAACTTTTATAAAGCTAAAAAAGATTTTAATAATCAAGGCATTGAGGTAAGTGAAATAAAGTTAAATATTGATAAAATGATGTCAAATAAAAATAAATCTGTTCAAGTATTAACCAAAGGAGTTGAGTTTTTATTTAAGAAAAATAAAGTTGATTATATAAAAGGAAAAGGAGTCCTTTTTTCTAAAAATGATGTAGTGGTTTATAGCAATAATAAAAAAGAAAATTTTAAAGCTAAAAATATCGTAATCGCAACAGGTTCTGAAGTTTCTTCTTTACCAAATATACAAATTGACGAAAAAAATATAATTTCTTCTACAGGAGCCCTATCTTTAGATAAAGTTCCGAAAAAGTTAATAGTAATTGGTGGTGGTTATATTGGTCTTGAAATGGGATCAGTTTGGTCAAGACTAGGAACTGAAGTTACAGTTGTTGAATATTTAGATCATATTACTCCAGGGATGGATAGAGAAATTTCCAAAGAATTCCAAAAGATATTAACTAAACAAGGTATTAATTTTAAATTAAATTCAAAAGTAGTATCAGTAAAAAATCAAAACAATTCAGTTATAATTGAATTTGTAGACAATAAAACCTCTAAGAAAGATAAAATTCAAGCGGATAAAGTATTAGTCTCAGTAGGTAGAAAACCTTACACCGAAGGATTAAATTTATCAAAAATTGGGATTAATAAAGATGCCAAAGGACGAATAGAAGTTAATGAAAAATTACAAACATCTGTAACAAATATTTTTGCGATTGGAGATGTTATTAAAGGCCCTATGTTAGCTCATAAAGCGGAGGACGAGGGTATAGCTGTTGCAGAAATTTTAGCAGGTCAAGCAGGCCATGTAAATTATGATGTTATTCCTGGAGTCATATATACATCTCCTGAAGTTGCAACGGTTGGAAAAACAGAGGAACAACTAAAAATTTTAAACAAAAATTACAAAGTTGGAAAATTTCCCTTTATGGCAAATTCAAGAGCAAAAGTGAACAATGAGACCGAGGGGTTTGTTAAAATCTTAGCTGATTCTGATACAGATAAAGTTTTGGGTGTTCACATAATCGGACCTCATTGTGGAGATATGATTGCAGAGATGGCCTTAGCTATGGAGTTTGGAGCTAGCGCTGAGGATATTGCTAGAACTTGCCATGCACATCCTACTCATACCGAAGCAATTAAGGAAGCTGCCTTAGCTGTTGATAAAAGACCAATTCATTTCTAATTATAAAAAATTCAATTACAATTTGAATATGAAAGCACAAGTTCTTTTGCCAAAAGTATTTAACTATCCATTTACGTATAATACAAATAAAATTCAAGCCAATCTTGGAGATTTGGTCGAAGTTCCTTTTGGTGCAAAAAAAACACTAGGTGTAATCTGGAAGAATACTTATTCAGAACCAAAAAATATTAAAATTAAAAATATAAATAAGAAGATAGGCACGTATTCTATTGATAAAAAATTGATAAATTTTATTGAATGGTTTTCAACTTACAACATGGTTCCTGTAGGACTAGTATTAAAAATGGTTATAGGGACAAATTATATTCTCACCAAAGAAACAGATAATATTATTAAATCTAGAAAAACCAAACTTAGAAAATACAGTTTAAACAAAGAACAAATTTTAGCATTAAAGTTTCTTGAGAAAAAAAGAAATAGTTTTGATGTTTCAGTTTTACAAGGTATTACTGGATCTGGTAAAACGTTAGTATACTTTGAAAGAATAAAGAAAATTTTAAGACACAATAAACAAGCATTAGTTTTATTACCTGAAATATTTTTAACTAATGAGTTTAAATCAAGATTTGAAGATTTTTTTGGTTTTGAGCCAGGAATTTGGCATTCAAAAATATCTCCAAAACAAAAAAGAATATTATGGAAAGGTATTATAGAAAATAAAACCAAATTAGTTGTTGGAGCGCGATCGGCTTTACTTTTACCTTTTAAAAAACTGGGTATAATTGTTGTAGATGAAGAACACGATACTTCATATAAGCAGGATGAGGGAGTTATCTATAATGCTAGAGATATGGCTATTTCAAGAGCGTACTTTGAAAAAATTCCTATTCATTTAGTAACATCAATTCCATCTATTGAAACATTTAATAATATTAGGAAAAAGAAATATAGGAACGTAAAAATTCTTAAAAGATTTAAAAATTTTCCTTTACCTAAAACAAAAATTGTAAATTTAAATATTAATAAGATTAAGGATAAATTCATTTCAACTAAAACAGTCGATTTAGTTAGTCAGTTTTTAAAAAGAGGAGAACAAGTATTATTTTTTATCAATAGGAGAGGATATGCACCTTATTTAATTTGTAAAAAATGCGGGTACAAACATGTATGTTCAAATTGCTCTATGTATCTAACCTTTCACAAATTAAAAAAAAAAGCTATTTGCCATCACTGTTCATATGAAAGAGATTTGAAAACAGAGTGTAAAGATAAAAATCTTTGTGAGTTCATAATGTATGGACCTGGGGTAGAAAAAATATTTGAAGAAGTTAAGAAAGTTTTTCCTAATAACAATGTTTGTATTTTTTCTAGTGATTATATGAAAAAAAAAAATGAGGCTAAAACAATTCTTGAAAGGATTAATAATAATGATTTTGATATAATTGTTGGAACTCAAATGATTTCTAAAGGATTTAATTTTCCCAAATTAAATTGCATTGTTGTAATTGATGCCGACTTTTCTGGTAGAGGGTATGATCTTAGAACAACAGAAAAGAATATTCAATTATATCATCAACTTAGCGGAAGAGCAGGAAGATTCAGCTCTGATTCTTTAATTGTTTATCAAACCTTGTCTCCCGAAGACCTTACTCTTAACGAGTTAATAAAAGATAAATCAGATGAATTATTGACAAATGAATTAATTATTAGAAAACAAAATATTTTACCACCTTTTATAAGATTGATTTCAATTATTATCTCATCCGAACAACACGATATGAGTTTAATAGGCGCTAACGAAATAAAAAGAAAGCTAAGTCAAATTAAAAATATAGAAATATTAGGTCCGGTTGATTCTCCATTATTAAAAATAAAAAAAAACTTTCGAACTAGACTTTTAATTAAGTTTAATAATCAGGTACTTATGCAAAAAAAAATTGCTAATATACTAAATAATCTAAAAATATCTTCAAAAATTAAACTCACGGTTGATGTAGATCCAGTTAATTTTGCATAAATTTTAAATTGGCAACTTGATCAACATATACTCTTATGGTACGACCTCTGCATAATTTCGCTTAAACTTCAAAAAAATTAAAAAAATGAGTACAAATAAATCTTTCTCTACTGAAACTTCAGAAAGATATTCTCGTGCTTTGTTTGAAGTAGCAAACGAAGCTAAGGAATTAGAAAATATTGAGAATAACTTAAAAAATTTTCAATCTCTTTTTAACACTAGTGAAGAGATTAAAAATTTTATAAAAGACCCTACACAAAGTATAGAGGATCAAAAAAAGGTAGCTGTTGTTATTGCAGAAAAACTTATTTTTACAAAAAATTTAAAAAATTTTTTTTTATTACTAATAGAGAAAAGAAGAATTTTTTTTATTAGCAAGATTATTGATAGTTTTTTAAAATTATGTCTCAGCAAAAGAGGAGAAATTCAAGCTTCTTTAATTTCATCAAAAAAATTGACTCAAACAGAGATTGATGAAATCAGTAATGACTTTTCTAAATTATTAGGATCAAAAATAAAATTTGATTACAAATTAGATGAAAAACTTATCGCTGGTTTAAAACTTCAATTAGGAAGCTATATGATAGATACGTCTATAAAGAATAAACTAAAAAAGTACGAAAAAATAATGTTAGAAGATTAAAATGAAAATTAATCCATCAGAAGTTACAAAATTATTAAAAGACCAGATTAAAAATTTTGGAGAAAAAGCAGAGATTTCAGAAATAGGTAAAGTTTTATCTGTAGGAGATGGTATCGCAAGAGTTTATGGTTTAGATAATGTTCAAGCAGGTGAGATGGTGGAGTTTGAAGACGGATCTAAAGGTATGGCTCTAAATTTAGAAAACGATAATGTTGGCGTAGTTATTTTTGGTGATGACAGAAGAATTAAAGAAGGAGATACAATAAAAAGAACTAATGCAATTGTAGATGTTCCAGTAGGTAAAGAACTTTTAGGAAGAGTTGTTGATGGTTTGGGTAATCCAATTGATGGAAAAGGTGCACTTTCAGTCAAAAACAGAAAGCGTGTTGAAGTAAAGGCTCCTGGTATTATTCCAAGACAGTCAGTTAATGAGCCAATGCAAACAGGACTAAAATCAATAGACTCCCTCATACCAATTGGAAGAGGTCAACGTGAATTAATTATTGGAGACAGGCAGACTGGAAAAACAGCAGTGGCGATTGATACAATTATAAACCAAAAAAAGATAAACGAGTCCTCAGATGAGAAGAAAAAATTATATTGTGTTTATGTAGCAATAGGTCAAAAGCGGTCTACTGTCGCCCAAATAACGAAAACTTTAGAAGAAGCTGGTGCACTAAAGTACACAACTATAGTTGCCGCAACAGCCTCTGACTCTGCTCCATTACAATTTTTGGCACCATATACTGGATGTACCATTGGAGAATATTTTAGAGATAACGGCATGCATGCATTGATTGTGTACGATGATTTATCAAAACAAGCAGTTGCTTATAGACAAATGTCTTTATTACTGAGACGACCACCTGGGCGAGAAGCATATCCAGGAGATGTTTTTTACTTACATAGTAGATTATTAGAACGTGCAGCAAAATTAAATGATAAAAGTGGAGGAGGATCCTTAACAGCTTTGCCTATTATAGAAACACAAGCAGGAGATGTCTCTGCATATATTCCAACTAATGTTATTTCTATAACAGACGGTCAGATATTTTTAGAAACTGAATTATTCAATCAAGGAATTCGACC
>MDTB01034181.1_pt1 | contig 12531 bp, 11 predicted proteins | sample 811161 | NCBI WGS metagenome assembly MDTB01 (sample SAMN05326650, study PRJNA326480) | marine metagenome | isolation source: seawater | place: Mediterranean Sea | collected 2009 | reverse complement strand
TTTCAAAAAATGAATAAGGTAGGCAATGCTAACAAATAGGTATGGCACTAATGTAGATAAAGTAGTGAGAAGAATCAAAAATTCAAATCTACTTACTAAACCTTCAGAAAAATTCATGCTCATTACAAAAGAGGTGAGTAAACTACCTAAAATAAGACTAAAAACAGGAAAGCCTTTTTTATTTTTTTTAGTTAAAATTTTGGGAAATAATTTATCTTTTGCAAGAGCCATTGGCATATAACTAGTAATAAGTATCCATCCATTAAGGGCCCCAATAGCAGAAATTGCTGCCCCAGCAGACACAAAATATCCAGCATATTTTCCTCCCATTAAATATCCTGCCTCTGCAAATGGTGCAGGAGAGTTAATTAATATTTCTTGGGGTAAAATTCCAAAAAGTATAATAGTTCCAAAAATATATACAAATGTTGAAATTAAAGTGCCTGTCATTGTAGCTATAGCAATATTTTTTTCGGGTTTTTTTATGTTAGCTGCTGGTATACTAGCACTTTCTAAACCTAAAAAAGCATATAACGTAATTACACTTACAACTGGCAAAATTTCTAAATTACTTTTTTCAGTAATATTAAAATCTGGAAAAATTGATGTGTCAAAAAAAAACAGTCCACAAAAAATTATAAAAAGTAGAGGAATCAATTTTGCAATAGTTGTAATGATTTGAATTTTAGCAGATGATCTAATCCCTCTTGATGATGTAAAAGTAAAAAACCAAATGAATGAAAGACCGGTGATTGTAGCTAAAATTGGATTTTTGTTTAATTCAGGAACAAAAAAACTTAATGCACTAACTATAGCAACAGCAATTGCTGCATTATTAACCCAGCATGATATCCAGTAACCCCATGCAACTAAAAATCCCAAAAAATCTCCCAATACAACTTTAGTATACAAATACGGACCTCCATTATGACCTGAAATCATTTTACTAAAATTGCTGAAAATTTTAGCTAATATTAAAGATCCAAAAGCAGTAAAAATCCAACCCAATATGCTGATACTTCCAAATTTCCCAAGACTTGCAGGTATAACAAAGATACCAGCACCAATTATATTCCCTACAATTAGTGATGTCGCTGAAAATAATCCGATTTTTTCATTTTGAGGAGTCACAATAAAAATATAATTTAACGGACTCAATAGTCCTTATGTCTAATAAAGATAAATATTATATCGATCCAGATATTACAAAAGCTGAAACATTGCCATCCTCATTTTATAAGGATCCTAAAGTTTTTGAAGAAATTAAATCAAAAATTTTTTTGCAATCTTGGCAGTGGATTGGAGATATTGGATTAGTTCCAGAAAAAAATTCGGTTTATCCGATGATTCTCCTTGAAGATTATTTATCTGAACCAATAGTAATTACAAGATCTTCTAAGGATCAGGTCAAGTGTTTAACTAATGTTTGTACTCACAGAGGAAATATAATGGTGTTAGAACCTGGAAAAGCTAAAAAACTTGTTTGTATGTACCACGGAAGAAAGTTTGATATTGATGGTAAATTTGAATTTATGCCCGAATTTAATCAAGCTAAAAATTTTCCAAGATCATGTGATAACCTACATGAATTTCCAATTAGAAAATGGGGTGAACTTCTTTTTATTGGTATGAATCCTAGTTTTGATTTTCAAATTGTAATTGATAAAATGGAGGAAAGGATTGGTTTTTTACCCATCGAAAAATTCAAGTTTGATGAAACCTTATCTAAAGATTTTGAAATAAATGCACATTGGGCCTTGTACTGTGATAATTATTTAGAAGGATTTCATATCCCATTCGTTCATAAAGACCTTAATGAAATTCTTGATTATCAAAATTATACTACTGAAGTTTATAAATATTGTAATTTACAGATAGGGTATAGCGAGGATAATTCAGAAGTGTTTAATTTACCAAAAGATCATGTAGATTACGGAAAAAATGTTGCGGCATATTATTATTGGGTTTTTCCTAATATGATGTTTAATTTTTATCCTTGGGGAGTTTCCATAAACTTAGTAAAACCTATTAATGATTCAAAAACTAAAGTCATTTTTAGATCTTATGTTTTCGATGAATCTAAATTAAACAGAGGGGCAGGAAATCAACTTGAAAAAGTAGAGGAAGAGGATGAGTTTGTTGTCGAAAATGTGCACATTGGTTTAAAATCTTCATTTTATAAAGCTGGAAGATTTTCACCAACTAAAGAGCAAGGTGTTCACCATTTCCACAATTTGATTTCAAATTTTATGAACTCCTAATTTTTATTTAGAGAATTTAAAAATATCCTCAATTTTTGTTTTAAATAAATTAGCCATTTTAAATGCTGTGGGTAAACTAGGGTCAAATTTTTCTTTTTCAATAGCATTAATCGCTTGCCTTGAAATTCCAATTAACTCAGCAAGTTCTTCTTGAGTTAATTTTTGATTTTTTCTTAATTCTTTAACCTTATTTTTCATTGATATTTTTTAAAAATAAAAATCGTTGAGAATATATATGTTAATGATGAAAAAACTACTAAATGATGAATCTGAGGTTCATAATTCATTAAACCTGATTTATAGATACCTATAAAAAATAGGCCAACGAAAATAGTTAGAAATAAACTTAAAGCAATAGCATTTAATTGAACAGTTTTTTCAAATTCATCAAAATTATCAAACTGGTTTTTATTTGCAAATAACATTGCAATAATTAGTATAAAATTTACCAATGCAGCAATTGCTGTAATTGTTGTGTTTTGCCACAATTCCTTGGGGCCTAATACTAAAAACGCAAAACTTATTAACCATATAATTGTCCATATTATTACATTTTTAGAGTTTTTAAATTTTTTATTCATAAGTTACTTTTTGTAATGTTTACTTTACAAATATATAAAAATTTTTTAATTATGTAATGTCTACTTTACTTTTTGAGAATTTTTTTAAAAAAACCTCACTTTTTAAGTGAGGTTTTAAAAGTGATCGCGAAAGGATTCGAACCTTTGACCGTCTGCTTAGAAGGCAGATGCTCTATCCAGCTGAGCTACGCGACCAATAAAGCGATGCAAATTTAAAAAAATATGTTTAATTTTAAACCTTTCTAATTATTAGTAAGATAAAAAATGGATATCTACGCAACAATTTTGTTATATGCTATTCCAGGATTCATGGTTTTGATGACCATTGAAATTTTATATGGTCATTTCACTAATAAGCAGACATACTCATTTATGGATACAATCTCAAGTTTGAGTTCGGGAATGACAAATATTTTAAAAGATTCACTTGGACTAGTATTGATAATTATCTCATATCCATATATACTTGAAATTCTTTCGGTTATAGAATTGGAATCAAGTTTTCTATTATACTTCATTGCTTTTGTCTGTATTGATTTTGCAAGCTATTGGAATCATAGACTTAATCACAGCGTTAATATTTTTTGGAATAGACATGTTATTCATCACAGTAGTGAAGAATTTAATATGGCATGTGCATTGAGACAAAGTATTTCAGCATGGATTGGTTTTGGAGCTTTATTTTTGATCCCTGCTGCAATTTTAGGGGTTCCGCCTAAGGTTATAAGTGTTCTTGCTCCATTACATTTGTTCGCACAATTTTGGTACCATACTAGACATATTGGCAAATTAGGATTTTTAGAGTATATAATAGTTACTCCATCTCAACATAGAGTTCATCATGCTATTAACCCAATATATATTGATAAAAATTTGTCTGCTATTTTTTGTATTTGGGATCGAATATTTGGAACCTTTCAAGAAGAACTCGAAAATGAACCTCCAGTTTATGGTGTTTTAAAACCAGTTAAAACTTGGAATCCTATTTTCATAAATTTCCAACATGCTTTTCATTTAATCCAAGATGCATATTATACTAAAAGTATTAAGGATAAATTTAGACTTTGGTTTATGCCAACTGGATGGAGACCTAAAGATGTTATAGATAAATTTCCAAGACCAATAACAACAGACTTGGAAAATAGAGTTAAATACAATTATAATTATCCAACTCATTTAAAGATTGTTGCTCTATTTCAATTTATTTCGATAAACTTTTTAGTTTTCTTTTTTCTCTATAATTTTTCGACTTTAAGTTCTGAAATTCAACTATTTTTTGGTTTAATTATTTTTGTCTCAATTTTTGGTTTTACTTCTTTTTTGGACCTTTTTTCTTGGGCCCCAAAGTTTGAATTAATTCGATCTATAATATCTGCTCTATTCTTTTTATATTTTGGAAATCAATTTTTTTTAGAAAATTATTTTATTTCAACTGTTATAATTTTGACATACTTCACAATTTCTTCACTTATTTCAATTTTTTATTGGAATAGGTTTAATGAGAAGGAAAAAAGCAATTTTCAATTAAACAAAATCTAATTTTTTTTACTTGATTTTTTGTTTGGAATTTTAATAAGAAATTTTTCGAATTGTTTCATAACTAATAAGTGTACTTTGGCCTGAGTATATTTATAAATAAACCAAGGTAACCTCGGAACGTATTCGTGAATTGCTGCTACTAAATAGTTATTATTTAAAACAGATCTGAATTCCAACCAACCAAGATCACTTCTTTTAACTAAAATACCCCCTGTTATAAAAAATAGTTGTCTTTTTTCATCACTTCTAGATTTGATAACTTTTAGTTCTAAAAGTAAAATTCCAAGTAAGTAAAATTTTACATACTTGCCATCGAAATTTGCTTTAACAATATTAGCAAATTGTTTAGTTAACCATATTGGATATATCCTAGCAAAAAATTGTGGAGTTTTTTTACTAGGATTTGCAATTCTTTGAACACTTCTTACAGTATTTTTTTCTATAAACTTTTTTGTAAAGATTGGATTTTTTGGAACTGATTCAGTGGGTTTGAGGGCATATTCAATACTTTTTTCCAAACCAATAAAGTTTTTGTTAAGATGAAACTCGTTTTCATTATTTAATGTCATTGTGTGTTTTAGACTTTCTACAAGAGGAGACGTAAGATTCTTACTAGTTCCAGTTATTAAGCTTAGCCAAAGTTTTGATAAACCTATTGTAATAAATGAAAAAGAAAAAATCAATCTTTTCTTATTCATTTTTTTTGCAGTGATTTTTAATAAATCCATGTAAGAAATAACTTCATTTCCACCAATTTCAATTGGTTTGTTATAAGATTCCTCATTTAAAACACACCATTCAATTACTTTGAGAGCATCTCTAATATCAAGTGGTTGATTTAATGATTTTGTCCATTCTGGACATGCCATAATCGGTAAATTTTCAACAAGTTTTTGAATAATTCTGAACGATGATCCATTTGGTCCGATGATTATACCAGCTCTTATTGTTGTTAATGGAGTGGACCTCGAACCCAAAGTTTTTTCAACCTCGTATCTTGATTTTAAATGTTTTGAAATTTTAAAACTATCTTTTGGAAGAATCCCTCCAACGTAAATTATTTGTTTAAGTTGACATTCATTTGCTGCTCTTGAGAAATTGTCTGCTAACAATATGTCGGTATCTTCAAAAGTACCTTGATTCATTCTTGTAGATGGTTGCATAGAATGAACTAAATAAATTCCAATATCTACATTTTTTAAAGCGTTCGTAGTGCTTGAAATTGAATATAAATCAACTTGTCTCCATTCAACTTCACTTGTCTCGGGATTTTCTATTTTATTTCTGCTTAATCCAATTATTTTAAAGCGTGATTTATAATTTTTTATAAACCATTTTCCAATAAATCCTGTGGCTCCAGCTACTGCTATTATTTTTTTCATATTAAATTTTTATAGGCCATAAGAAATATATATGAATTTATTATCAGGTATAATAGAGAGGGTAAAGACCTTATTAAACCATCTTTAACGAAAATTCTCAAAACAAAACCTAGTAGCATTAATAAGCTTAGTCCCAAAGAAGAAATAACTGTAAATATTGGGATAAAAAAACCAAAAATCAATCCAAAACCACCCATAAGTTGTGATATTCCAACGATCAATCTAAACTTAGAAATATTCCATCTTTCAAATTCATTTATCATTATATCAGATTTAAATGATAAAAAACCATAAATCAAAAAAGAAACAGATGAAAAAATTTCAAGTATGAAGATGAATTGACTGGACATTGAATTGCAAAGTAATTTATTTATCTTTAAAAAAAATGGTTAACCAATTTTATTTATTATGTTAAATATATATATATGAAATCAAATTCAAGAAGATCTTTTATAAAATCAACATCAATTATTTCAACTGGACTTGCCATAATTCCATCAATATATTCATGTTCTCCAAATAGTAAACTAAATTATGCAGTTATTGGAGTTGGAGGAAGGGGTAGAGCAAACTGGGGAAGGGTTCAAAATGAAAATATTGTTGCGATGTGCGATGTTGATGATAATAGAGCATCTGAGGGATATAATATGGTTCCAAACGCTAAAAGATTTAAAGATTTTAGAGTGATGTTTGATAAAATGCATAAAGAAATTGATGCTGTTATTATAAGTACGCCAGATCACACTCACTTTGCTGCTACAATGGCCGCAATGGAACTTGGAAAACATGTGTATGTAGAAAAACCATTGGCTCACAATGTTTGGGAATTAAGGACGATGAAAAAGGCTGCAAAATATTATGGTATTGTCTCTCAAATGGGTAATCAAGGCCATACGACTGATGGAGTTCGATCAATTAAAGAGTGGTATGAAGCTGGTGTATTGGGAGAAGTCAAAGAAATTTATGCATGGATAGGTGAGTTTAATTTTAACCCCGGACATTACTGGACGAAACCTGAAAGTTTTCCACCGAAAAAGGATCCGATTCCAAGCTATCTTGATTGGGATCTTTGGTTAGGTCCAGCAAAATATAGAGATTTTAATAGTGCTTATGCACCAAAATCTTGGAGAGGTTTTTATGATTTTGGAAATGGTCAACTTGGTGATTGGGCATGTCATACACTAGATGGACCTTTTTGGGCCATGGATCTAGGGATGCCTAATTCTATTAAAGTTGAAATCCCCAATCCAAGAACACCTTATAATTTTGTTTCAGATCAATCGATAGTTACCTACAACTTTAATAATAAAAAAGATGAATCCCCTGTAACTCTTAAATGGTTTGAGGGTGGTTTAAAACCTGAAATTTTAAATGAGTTAGGTGTTAATGAGATGGATGATTATAAACGACACGGAATGATAATGGTAGGTGACAAGAATACTTTAATAACTGGAGGTAGACCAAATAAACCAAAATTATTAATGCCTGATTCAGAATGGAACGAATTTTTAATTAATGCCCCTGAAAAAGTAATTCCAAGAATTAAAGATGAAACACCAGTTGAGGAGTGGGTACATGCAATTAAAAATGACACCTTACCTCTTTCAAATTTTGATTACGGAGCTAGCTTAACTGAAATGGCAGTGTTAGGTTGTCTTGCTCAGAGGTTTAATGCAGATTTTGAATATGATTCAAAGAATATGAAAATTACAAACCGACCGGATGTAAATGAATTTATTAAAGAACCTGTAAGAGAGGGATGGTCATACGGTGAATCCTTATAATTCATTAATCTTCATAATTTAATTTCAAGATTTTGAAAAAACTGTTTTACTTATTTATTTTATTTAATTGCTCATTAGTATTGTCTCAGACATGGCAAACATCATATGAAAATTCAATTGAAAAGGCTGGTTTAGAAAACAAAAAAATAATCCTAGTTTTTCAGGGTTCAGATTGGTGTGCGCCCTGCATAAAATTGAGTAAAGAAATTTGGTCAACAGAATACTTTATTGATTATTCAAATAAAAATTATGTTTTACTACAAGCTGATTTTCCAAGAAAAAAGAAAAATTCCTTGAGTGAAAATCAACAAAAAGTAAATAATTTTCTTGCAGAAAAATATAATCCAAATGGATACTTTCCTTTTGTGGTAGTTTTAGATAAGTCAGGAAATGTTTTAGGAAAAATAGGTTATAAAAAAACAACTCCACAAGAATATATTAAAATTATAGATTCCTATTGAAAAGTAATTTTTTCACATATTTAATACTGCTGATTTTTACAGTAAATATTTCAAAATCTCAAGAGATTTACACAAAAAATATCGTACTAATGGGCAGTGATTTTGAAATCACAATTGTCGAAAAAAATGAGTCGAATGCCAACAAACTTATAAACATTGCAATAAATGAAATTTCGAGAATAGAGAGTCTTATTTCTTCTTGGAATAAGAATTCCCAAACCTCGTTAATTAACCATAATGCTGGAATAAAACCTGTTAAAGTTGACAAAGAATTGTTTGAATTGATTTTAAGATCTATCAAAATCTCAAACCTTTCTCAAGGTGCATTTGATATAAGCTATGCATCTTTAGATAAAGTATGGTATTTTGATAAAAAAATGACGGAAATTCCGACAGATTTACAAATAAAAAAATCTGTATCAAAAGTAGGTTTCAAAAATATTATTATGAATAAAAAAGAGCAGACTGTTTTTTTAAAATTGAAGGGTATGAAAATTGGGTTTGGGGCTATAGGTAAAGGTTATGCTGCTGATAGGGCTAAGGAAATTTTAATTAAAAATAATGTTAAATCTGGCATAATTAATGCATCTGGTGATTTGACAGCATGGGGACATAAACCAAGCGGAAAAGATTGGATGGTTGCCATTGTCAACCCACTTAATAAAAGTAAAGTTTTTTCATGGCTTCCAATTAAAAATAAATCTGTGGTAACATCTGGAAATTATGAAAGATTTGTTAAATTTAATGGTAAATTATATTCACATATAATAGATCCTAGAACAGGATATCCTAGTGAAGGTATTTTGAGCGTGACAATAATAACTGAAAATGCAGAATTAGCTGATGCATTGGCAACTTCAGTTTTTGTTTTGGGACAAGAAATTGGGATGAATATGATTAATCAGTTAAAAGGAGTTGATTGTATTATAATCAATAGAGATAATAAAATTATTAAATCTGAAAATATTCAAATTAACGAAATTTAGAAGATGAAGAAACTAATTCTTTTTTATTTAGCTATAGCATTAAATTCTTGTGCCAGTGTAAAGGAATATGAGAAAGTAAATATAAATGATCCTGATATGGAACTTTCACCAAGACAAATATGTAGATTTGAAACTAATTTTCATTTATATAGAGAAGGTTCAAGTGGAGCTAATGGTGGAAAAGTTGGTGGTGGATGTGGTTGTAACTAATCTATTATGAAAATAAAAGTTTTATTACTTACAATTGTATTATGTAATTTGAGTTATGGTCAAGATAATAAGTCAGATGATGCTTCTTATAAGAAAAGGGTTTTAGAATCTGTTGAAATTGATTTTTTATCAAGCTATTATACTCAAGAGGGTAGTAATGCATCGGTTACTGGAGGAATTGGAAATGAAGATTTAGAAGATTTTAATCCAACCATTGTTGTTAGTATTCCATTAAATGATGATGATATTATAACATTGGATTATGGAATATCAACATACACTTCAGCATCATCTAGTAATGGAAATCCATTTGATGCAGGAACCAATCGAAACCAAACTTCGAGTCCTTGGTATGCTTCAACTGGAGCATCTAAAGTGGATAAGTGGAAAAGTTTAAATATAGATTATTCACATTCTTCAGATGATAGAAATACGATTATAACAGCCAATTTATCAACCGCAAAAGAGTGGGATTATAAATCTTTTGGTTTTGGTGGAGGAATAATAAAACTTTCTAATAATAAAAACACTTCTCTCTCTCTTAGCACAAAAATCTATATTGACAAGTGGATTCCTATATATCCTAAAGAACTAGATTCTTATATTGATACCGGTGGAGATACTAAAATTGGTTTTTTTTATAATAAAACAATTTTTGATGAAAATGGGGTGAATTCAGAACTTTGGTCACCTTCAAATGATTTTAAATTAATTGAAGATAAGTCTAGAAATACCTATTCTTTTTCATTACAATTTTCACAAATATTAAATAAAAATGCTCAAATTTCTCTTTTTATAGATTTTATAAAACAGAAAGGTTGGTTAGCAAACCCCTTACAAAGGGTGTACTTTTCGGATGTTAATAATTTTTATATTGGTAATCCAACTAGTATACCAATTTACACTTCAAAAGAAAATAAAGATGTTTTTCATCTTGCCGATGATATTGAAAGACTTCCCGAAAAAAGAGTAAAAATTCCATTGGGATTAAGATTTAATTATTTTTTGAATGAAAATTTAACTTTAAGGTCTTATTACCGTTTTTATTCAGATGATTGGGGAATTAATTCTCACACATTAAGTTTAGAATTTCCTTTCAAATTTTTAGATAATTTCACTTTTTATCCCTCCTACAGATTTTACCAACAGTCTAAGGCTGATTATTTTAAGCCATATGATATGCATTTATCTTCTTCAAAATATTATACTTCCGACTATGATCTTTCAAAATTTCATTCAAATCAAATTGGCTTAGGCTTAAAATATGTTGATATTTTTACAAAATTTAAATTGTTGAGTTTAGGACTAAAAAGTATTGATGTAAATTACAGTTCCTATGCCAGAGATTCTGATTTTAAATCAGCAATTGTTTCGATAGGATTTAAGTTTGTTATAGATTAACTGTCAAATAGATTTAAATCTTAGTAAAAATTCAGTTACTTTAACTTCTTTTTAAAAAGAATAGTTATTAATGAGTTGTTTATTTAACATTTTTTATATTAAAATCATTAAATTTTAGGAATGAAAAAGGTATTTATTTTGTTTTTAATATCAATCAGTTGTTCAAATGATTTTGAGAAAATTGATAAAAATAAGTTATCCACATATAAAATTATTACTCAGAATATAAACAGAGATGTTGCCGACACATTAAACAATTATTTGAGTAAAAGTTTAGGAATTAAACTTGAGGTTACAAATCAACCAAACAATGAAAAGTCAATTTACATTAACTTAAATAAGTTAAATAACAATAATACTTCTTTGACATTCGATAGAGGTTCAATTGAAATTTCAGGAAATAATAAAGAATATTTATTTTACTCTCTTTATGAATTTATTGAGAAATATCTAAAAGTTAGATGGCTTAGTGATAACTATACACATTATGAAAAAATAGATAATATTACTATTGAAAAAAAATTAAATAGAATTTATTACCCACCCATACACACACGGACTGTTCATTCTCAGCTTTTCTATAATAATGAAAATTTTGCAGATAAATTAAAAGTAACTACAAGTGCTTTTCCAAATTACGTTCCTGAAGCAAGAGTTCATACTTTTCATCGATTTGTTCCTGAAGAAATTTATTATAAATCCAATCCAGAATTTTATGCACTAAGAAACGGGAAAAGATTACCAACTCAACTTTGCTTGACTAATGATAACGTTTATGAAATTGTAAACAATAGAGTAGAAGAATTATTCAATGAGAACCCTGATTACAATGTTATTTCAGTTAGTCAAGATGATAACACATCATATTGTCAATGTGACAAATGTGAAATCTTACATGATAAATTTGGGGGTCCGTCAGCAAGTATGGTTAGTTTTGTAAATAGAATTTCTGAAAATTTTAAAAATAAAACAATTTCAACTCTAGCATATCAATATACCAGACAACCATCCACCGTTATTCCCAACCAAAATGTTTTAATAACCTTATGCTCGATTGAATGCGACAGAAGAATTCCAATTGATGAAGGTTGTAAAGATTTTTATGATGATCTGAAAGGTTGGTCTAAATTGACAGATAATATTAGAATTTGGGACTATACAACTCAGTTTACAAATTTTCTTGCTCCGTTTCCAAATTGGAATACGATTCAGCCTAACATTAACTTGTTTTATGAAAATAATGCAAAATGGATCTTTCAACAACATAGTAGAAATCCAAGTGAATTATTTGAGTTGAGAAGCTACGTAATGGCTAAATTACTTTGGGATCCAAATTTATCTTTTGAAACCTTAGTTAAAGACTTTTGTGAAAAATATTATGGAAATGCATCTGAATATATAATTAGATATGTTAACGATATTTCAAATGAAATTAGAAAAGAGACTGATTTTTTTCTTTTTTTATATGGAGATCCATCCCAGGGTTTTGATTCATTTCTTAGACCTGAAAAACTTGTTTTCTATAACTCTTTATTTGATAGTGCTTTAGATAAAGTAAAAACTTCAAAAATTTTAAGCAACCGAGTTAAAAAAGCAAGATTATCTATTGACTACGCATCCTTAGAAGCTCACAGAAAAAACTTTTCTAAAAACTTTCCCTTAACAGTAATTCTTAATGATTCAATTAAAATTCCAAAATCTCTAAGTGACAGATTAAATAGATTTGAAAAAGTTACATCTTCTAACAATATAACACTTATGAATGAAATGGGATTTACCGTTAATGAATATGTAAATAATTATAAAAAAGCCATGAATTTGGCAGTAAAAAATAATTTAGCCAAAACAAAAAAAGTTTCATTACTAACTAAACCAACAAAATATGCAAATGAAGACCCTAAAGTTTTAACTGATGGGGCTTTAGGT
>MDTB01127057.1_pt1 | contig 12533 bp, 14 predicted proteins | sample 811161 | NCBI WGS metagenome assembly MDTB01 (sample SAMN05326650, study PRJNA326480) | marine metagenome | isolation source: seawater | place: Mediterranean Sea | collected 2009 | reverse complement strand
TGCAACATTGTGTGAGTTGCTAGGGCACGACGCCCCCAATGGGTATGAGGATTCGCTGATCCAATTTTAAATTGGCCGTATGGTTGAATTCGTCCATGCACTATCATTTGGGATTTAAATAAAAACTCATCTTGTTTCTTTGATCGGTTAATCGACCTAACTAAATGCCTCTCGAAATAAATCGGGTTTTATAAATTACCGTTTGCTGTGCTTTTTGATTTCTTTGGACATGCGAATTTTTAGTTTGTTTTTGTTATATTGATAGTATGCGCGTATTACTTTTTTTTATTGTTTTTATTTTATTGCAAGCTTGCTCAAAACCGATCGATCAATTGAAACCTTTAAATCGTATTGCATTAATTTCAGTTCAATATGATCCAAATATCTACTATTTTCATCCGCATACTTGGGTGGATCCAACGAAAGTTTATGCAGCGTTTTCTGGTGAGCCTTGGCAATTTCAAATGCACGAAACAATTTTAAATGAGTTCTTAACTGACTTAATGTCACAAACGGTCAAATATTCAGATATTTCTATTGTTCGGCCATTAAAGTTACTGAATACGTCTTTAATGAAAGATGATAAACAACTTCATTATGAATATTTGTTAGATCCGTATGATCCAATCGATATTTCAAATCGTGTATTTATGGCAGGGCTTGCACAGCGTCTTAATGTAGATGCTGTTGTGGCCTTAACTATTCGGTTTTCAGTTCATTTGGATGAAAAAATGTTGTGGGAGGAATACAAGGATCCATATGCGCGTACTTTGAATGCTCAACGAATACAATTGAAACAAGGGCACGAAACAAGTTTGTTAAAAACAGAAATTTCATTGACGGTTGTTGATTCTCTCGCTGTTAATCTATACGAGGAATCGCGTTTTGTATTAACTGACTCAGATAATATTCATGTTGATGATCGTGATTTGAGTTTTGATGGTGGTGTGTCCCCTAAATTATTGCGGTTGGGTTTGGACGAGTGGTTAAAGGATTGGACAAATTACCTTCCTAAGCCGTTGCCATAGGTTTAACGTTTGTTCCATTCTCATCGATAAAAACAATGGGGGGGATGATGACAAATAAACAACAAACGGCTTTATCTTTTGTACTAAAAGGGTTAATGGATCGTTATAAACAGCGTGTGCCTGCTGTGGATCATATTATTGATTCAATGGTTGATCATGGGATTATTAAGTCGAGTGATGATATTGTAAATGATCATATTGCATTTCGTACGCTAGGTGTTGAGCCTTTGGGGATTCAATCACTAGAGAAAATATTTTTGGCTTATGGTTATTCTCGAAAGGATCGCTATGATTTTTCAAAAAAGAAATTAAATGCCTGTTGGTATTCCCCACCTACGTTTCAACCTAATTTGCCACGAGTATTTATAAGTGAATGTCGAGTTTCTGAGTTTTCCTCTGAAATACAGTCAATTGTACATAAATATGCACAACAGGTGCCTCATGATCCCGTGGATGCATTGGATGTATATGATGGGACCGTTGTTGATCAATTTTTACATACACAATTATGGCAGCCGCCTACTTGGGAAGATTACAAGACGGTTGCCGAAGAAAGCGAGTATATTTCTTGGGTACTTAATAATCGTTATTATCTAAATCATTTTACAATTTCTATCCATGAACTTCCGAAAGGGTTTAATCAAATTAAAGAGTTTAATCAATTTTTAGAACGTATTGGAGTACAACTCAATGATGCCGGTGGAAAAATTAAAATTAGCCAAGATAAAAAATTGCTTCAAAGTGCTTCAGTTTCAAACAAAGTTGAGGTTCCTTTTATTCATAATGATGGTTCATCTGCGAAGTATTTAGTTCCAGGCAGTTATGTAGAATTTGCTCAACGTATTGATGGCCGCGATGGGTTTGACCCAGGGAATGCTAATAATATATTTGAAAGTACGTATTTAAATCAAATTGATAAATCGTAACTTAGTTCCATGGTAAGAAAACTTGATATTCAGTAAATTGAATCCCAAAATTTACCATGGGGGACTCAAATGTACCGGTTGGGTATCGTAAGTAACCTGTATTCATTTCAATTCCAAAGGATTTTGATACATGGTAAATTAAACCAATATGACCTTCCACCATAAATCCGCCACCGGCTGGTAATCCGCCACCGCCACCAGACCCTACAAATACGCGGCAATTTAAACTAAATTGCGAGTTGAGTGGAATTTCTTGACCAAGCCCAAATGCTGCAAAGCCGTAGCCGCCACGTTCCCCATTAACTGCGCCTGAAATTGCTAAAATGAATGATTGTGTATCGTTAAAAAATGTATCAAATTGATAGCCAAATACGGACGCTAACCCTTTGTCAGTTTCTAGGTACATTTCGTAAAGAATGTGTTCTTTTACTTTACGCTTTTTTAAATTTTGTTTATCAACTTCGTTTAGTGGTTCTGCGATTACGAAAACACTTAAGATTAGGGTTAATAATAATGATTTCATTTAACTATCCTTCCTTTAATTGCCAAAGATTCATATTGAGACTACAACTAATACTTACACTTGATATATCACCATTTACAAAGTGCATGAAACCAATTTCAGTCATGAAAAATAACGTATTATTAAGCGCCGTTCCAATCCCTAGTGTTGGATGAATAATAAAGCCACCACCTTGTGGAGCTGCGCCACCGCCACCGGCACCGGTGAAAAAACGAAAATCGATTATTGTATTTAGCGGTCCACTTACTAAATGCCCAATAAATACGCCACCTTCTAAGTAGCCAGATCGTTTTCCAAATAAGGCGCCATAGCCAGCTTCGCCCCAATATGTGGATTCGGTTAAAAACTTTCGATGTTTTGCGCCATATAATTGGATGGATTCAGTTTCAGATATATTGTACCCTTTAAATTCTGTTGTAATCACTGATCGGTATTTTTGAAGTCCGGTTACTGAACTGATTGCTTTGGTAGAGATTAGCGTTAGGATTAACACCGTAAAAATTAAAAAAAAGTATCGGGACATTAACCTTAATTTAGCGGACCTTATGGTCAATGTAAAGTCTATTTTAAGCTTAAAAACTTGATTGAATTCGTCTCTGCTGATAAAATTCAACAATGGTTACTAAAGACGTATTACAGCCAACAATGGACTTATCTGATACAACCAAACCACTCCGATTGCCGCCTTGGTTAAAGCAGTCGAAAACGAAAGCGACCGCAACCAAGAAGTTATCGAAATGGTTAGAAAAAGAGGTTCCTAACTCTATTTGTCAGGAAGCGCGTTGTCCTAATCGCGGTGAGTGTTTTTCGAAAGGGGTTTTGACGTTTTTAATTTTAGGAACGGTTTGTACTCGAAACTGTGCGTTTTGTAGTGTTCGTCATGGTAAGCCAATGGCACCTGATTTGTCTGAACTCAACCAGATTTTACATGCAATTGAAACGTTGAGTTTGCGATTTGTTGTATTAACATCTCCCAACCGTGATGATTTAGTTGATGGTGGGGCTTTTCATTATGCTACCATTGTTTCAGAAATACACCGGCATTATCCGAGTGTAAAAGTGGAAGTGCTAATTCCTGATTTCCAAGGCAGAACAAAAGATATTGATATTGTTTTATCTTCAAAGCCGGATGTTTTGAATCATAATATTGAAACGGTTCCAGCGCTTTATAAGGGTATTCGAAAAGGCTCTTTATATGGCCGATCATTGGATGTGTTAAGTTATGTTAAAGAAAAATCACCATCTATTTTAACTAAAACAGGTGTGATGCTTGGTTTAGGTGAATCCCATGAACAGCTTCTTGAAACATTTCAGGATGTTGCAAAGCGTGGTGTTGATATCTTAACTTTGGGTCAATATTTAAAGCCTGGTAAAGATAATGCTGATGTAAAAAAGTATTACACTCCTGAAGAATTTGAATATTATAAATCATTGGCTGAAGATGCGGGTATTCGCTATGTTTTTTCGGGTCCACTTGTTCGAAGTTCTTATTTAGCGGAGCACGTTTTTGATGACGTTTCTATTCTGCCATCATGATTAATGCACCGGCTACATTTGGGTTAATTTTAACACTTGCTTATTTGTTAGGTGCGATACCGTTCTCTTTAATCATTACACGGTTAAAGGGTGTGGATATTACAACCATTGGCTCTGGTAATTTTGGTGCTACAAATGTTTATCGTGCCCTTGGGATTTGGTATGCAGTATTTGTTTTTTTATTGGATGCATTAAAAGGAACACTCCCTGTTTGGATTGCGATGCATTATTTTCCTGCATCTGATATTATTCATATTCTTATTGGATTTACCGCCATATTTGCCCATTCGTTTAGTTTGTTTTTGGGTTTTCGTGGTGGAAAAGGTGTTGCAACCGCCTCGGGTGTGTTTGCAATCTTAACACCCATTCCATTTTTTATAACGTTTGCGGTTGTGGTTGTTGTTATTTTGCTTACCAAAATTGTTTCTGTAGGTACTCTCACAGGTTGTATTTTATTGCCGATATTGTTGGTTTATTTTGGGGTTTCAAAATTACTGGTTTATTTGGTTAGTTTTATTGCGTTTTTTATTGTGCTTAAACATCGTGGCAATATCGTTCGCTTAATCAAAGGAAAAGAAAACAAACTTAAATGAGTTCTATTGCTATTATTGGAGCTGGTGCCTGGGGTACTGTTGTTGCCAACATTTTAGCTGAAAATGGCCATCAAGTGTTACTTTGGTGTTACAAGGATCACATAGCGGATGGCATTGAACATCGTCGTCAGCATCACCGATTGCCGGGGGTTTTTTTATCCGAGCGTATTCAAGTTACCACACATATGTCTGACTGCTATGCGCATGATCTTGTAATTCTCGGGTTGGCATCAACACAATTAAAACAATATGAGCAGACAGTAGATTGGGCACTAATTACCTGTCCGGTTGTATTTCTTGCCAAAGGAATTATTGAGCCGGATTGGTTTATTTCTGATTGGTTAAATCATCATGTATCGACATCGATTGCTGTTCTATCTGGCCCAAATCTTGCGTTAGAAATTGGTTTGAAAAAACCCGCAGCAAGTGTTCTGGCATCAAAAGATAATCAGCTAGCGTTATTTGTTCAACAGCTGCTTAGTAATGCTTATTTTAGAGTTTATACTTCTCAAGATATACGAGGTGTGGAGTGTGGGGGTATTTTTAAAAATGTTTTTGCGATTGCGGCGGGTTGTATTGATGGATTGCAGTTGGGTGATAATGCTAAATCGGCTTTAATAACACGTGGTTTAATTGAGCTTGAGCGATTGTTTGAGTTTTTTGGGGCTGAAAAGGAAACCTTATTAGGCTTATCTGGGTTGGGGGACTTAATTGCAACCTCTTCATCGCAAAAGTCTCGAAATTGGCAATTAGGTTATGACGTGGTTACGAATCCCAATCGTTCTCAATGGGAATTATCAAATCGTGGTCAAACCGAAGGGGTTCGTACCATAAAGCTAATGCAAAAAATGTTTGTTGAAGAGTCATTAAATTTACCGATAATGATGTCTGTAGGACGATTGTTTGACGATAATTCAGTTTCTCCACAACAAATCATTCAAGAATTAATGGAAAGAGGTTTAAAATCAGAGTTCGATCATTAGGTTTGAAACGCTTTATTGTTTGGAAATTATGTTTTGATTTTATTGCTATTTTTGTTGCGCTTGTTTCAGCTTACGTGGTTAAGTTCAAAATTCCACAACTATCCCTTTATTTTTTAAACTTTCAGTACGGTGATATTCAACATCACGCTCAATTTGAGCCTTATCTTGCATCGTTGTGGGTTATTTTAACGATTTCATTAATATTTTTATTAATTTTTGATGCTTATCGTCCAACCGTAAGTATCTTACCTGAAATTGATCACATTATAAAATTAATCAAGGTGATGACATTTGTTGTTGTAACCATAATTATTATTCAGTTTTTTTTGCCTGTTATTCCTGGATCTCGAATGGTTGTGGTTTATTTTTGGGTGTTTTCTATTATTCTATTGGCGATAGGTCGTCTGATTATTTTAAACGTTGAAACCCATCTTTATAAGAAAGGTGTTGGCGCTCGACGATCATTAATCATTGGGGCATCGATGTTGTCACAAGATGTGGCTGAGCGAATGGTGATGTACCCAGCAATGGGGTATTATTATGTTGGGTTCTTGGATGATGTTGCGCCTGACAATATTCATTTTCATTTAAGAGATCGCTTTAAATTATTGGGTACGGTTGATCAATTTTCAACTATTTGTGAACAAGAACGTATCGATGCCATATTTTTAATTAAACGTGACATCGAACGGGTAAAATATCGTGAGTTAACGCAGTTTTCAATTAAACATAATATTCAATTAAATGTTTTATCAGAACCTATTTTAGATACCCCTTTTATTGAAGTTGGCGTGTTTGATGGTGTTTCAATGATATCAACAATGAATTTAAAGCGACGCTGGATCGAGCGATATCTAAAACGATTATTCGATATCATTGTTAGTCTTGTTGCTTTAATTACGTTATCTCCAATTTTTTTGTTGATTGCCCTGTGGATTAAACTTGTATCTCCAGGGGCGCCGATTTTATTTAAACAAGTTCGAGTTGGGCAGTTTTCTAAAGAATTTAATATGATTAAGTTTCGATCAATGATTCCAGATGCCGAAAAATTAACAGGTCCGGTTATGGTTGATGATACGGGTGATCAGCGTTACATTCGTGGTGGGCAGTTTTTACGTCAGTTTTCATTGGATGAGCTTCCGCAATTATGGAATGTGTTTATTGGTCAAATGAGTATAGTTGGGCCACGTCCTGAACGCCCTCATTTTGTGACGGAGTTTTCAAAGTTTCTCCCTTATTTTAATGAGCGTCATGTTGTTCCGGTTGGTATTACCGGTTGGGCGCAAGTTAATGGTCGATCGGTTTTAACGCATCGTCCTGAACATAAGGTCAAATATGATATTTATTATATTAATCATTGGTCTTTTTTATTTGATATAAAGATTTGTTTGAAAACATTTTTTATTGTTTTTTCTCGCGAGGAATCCTATTAGTGAGTTTGATTATTTTTGGCGGTGCATTTGATCCGTTTCACAATGGTCATTTAGAAATTGTTCATTATTTAAGTCAGTTAGATTATTGTGATCGTTTATGCTTAGTACCGACTGGGCAGCCTGTTTTTAAGGATCAATTACGATTTTCATCGGCACAACGGTTCGAAATGTTGACGATGATGTTTCATCATCATGCAAATGTTGATATTTCAGATTATGAATTAAGGAAGCGGGAACCGTCATTTACCATTGATACTGTTCGCTTTTTATTATCACAATATGATGAATTGTCATGTGCACTTGTTATTGGTTATGATCAATTTTTAAACTTTCATCGTTGGCGGCAGTATCAGGATATTTTTAACCACTGTCGTTTAATGGTTATTCCTCGTCAGGGTCTTGATTTTAACGATTCATTAAAGACTATTCCGAAGGTGTTGCAGTCCTTTGAAAAAAACATTGAATTTCTTTATTTGCTTCCAGCAGACGTGTCTTCGTCTCAAATTCGAACATTATTAGATGAGGATGCCTCAATTGAATTTCTTGTTCCAGATAAAATTCTTTCACTCATTAAACGTTATGAAGTAAGATGAATTTATGGCTTCAAACAAAGTTCTTGTAATCGGTGCTACAGGATTGGTTGGCTCTCAGTTGATTCAATATTTAATTGATGATGCATCCGTTGATCAAATTATATGTTTGGTTCGCCGTCCAATAACAATTCCAAGTAAGAAAGTTTCCGTTCAAGTTGTCAATTTTCTAGATTTAGACAAATCTGCTGTTTTGTTTGATGGTGTTGGGCATGTTTTTTGTTGTATTGGTACTACGATGAAACAAGCAAAATCACGTGAGCAATTTCAAATTGTTGATCATTATATTCCAAAAGTTGTTGCTCGAATTGCAAACGATAAGGGCATTAACGCCTACAGTATTGTTTCGAGTGTTGGTGCTAATGCTGATGCACGATCGTTCTATCTGAGCGTAAAGGGAAAAATTGAAGATGACTTAAAAAAAGTAGGATTTGAAACAGTGTTAATTTATCGTCCGTCGTTACTCCTTGGGGATCGTGATAATATTCGGTACTCTGAAATTGGGTTAAGCATTATGTTTAAACTCTTTTCTTGGGTGATTCCAAAGCGCTATCAGCCAACTGATTCTGATAGTTTAGCCAAGTTAATGGTTAAAAATGCTTCGGAACCACTAAAGGGCGTTCACACCTTTGAACCAGATATGATATTGTAAGTTCATGTCAACTTCAATTAACTTTGATGCAAAATCATTAATTCAATCTCAATCACCCACTGCGCCTTTTAATGTTATTTTTGAATCAGATCACGATTTATCTGTACTTTATGCTGTTATCACAAATGTTGATGAGCCATCCATTGTTGATCAAGTAATTTTAAATAACATCGTTGATACAGACGATATTATTATTCGCTGGAACTCTTCAGGAGAACGAGCCGCTTTGTTAATTAATGAGCGAATTCATGTGGTATTTGATTTTAATACAACCACGACTTTTTGTGATCAACTCGTTCCTACTCTTGAGACAACTTGGCTACGACAAAAATTTCAGTTTACAACAGAATTAGCTATTGAGTTTGGAATTGATCAATTTTTTAAACAGCCTCAATTGGATGACGCGATTGATGCGCTTAAAGATGATACATCTCAGACGAATCGTTTATTATTCTATAAGGCATTATTGACATCAAAATTATTTGTTCCAATTACAACTCAATCACCGGAGGATCCGAACGCTTTAATTTATACATTTCCAAATAATATGGACACGGATGTTGATTTTAAAGGTAATTTGATTTGTTCATTTACCAATGCGATTACATTTGATGATCAAATGGGGAAGCATGGATTAACATTTCAAAAGATTTCCGCTGATTATTTATGTTTTCAGGCTAAAACATTTTCTGACATTTTAGGTATCACGGTTACGTCTTCTTCTGGTCATACGGTATTAATTACTCAGAATGAGTTTCAGTTACTTGCATTAATTTCACAGCCCCAACGCTTGGATACCTCAACGTTACTAACTGAGTTAGGAAATGTATTTTTCGAAGATAAATTTGATCAGCATCGTGATTATGTTACAGACTTTTTTTCAACTCAAATTTCCGATAAGCAATTGATACGCTCTGCTTTTTATTGTCAGCCAAGTGTTGATGGCGCAAAGCCTATTTTTTGTCTGGTTTTAAAGTCAACCAGTGCGTCAGATGCATTAAATGCTTTGGTTCAGCAACTAAAAAACTCTGATTTGCAATCGTTTTGTGATTGCCATGTATTTAGTTTAAGCGATATCGTTGCACAGTCATTGGAAAAATCAAAAGTTCCTTTAACAATACATTCATAACATATTTTATTTAATATCATGCATGGTTGTTAGGACAGTCCCAGTGGCTTAACTTATTGTATTGCTTTAAATTTAGTGAAGCTGAGTGCGCCTTCAATTCCTAGCTCAACACCTAATCCTGATTTTTTCCAGCCACCAAATGGTGTATTCACGTTTGAACGGACCATTGAATTAATTCCGATGGTCCCAGTTTCGATTTTTTCAATACACTCTTTTTGTTGATTTTTATTTGTTGTCCAGACACTTGCGGCTAATCCAAAACGGGTTGCATTTGCTTTTTTTATGGCATCTTCAATTGAATCAAATGGCTGACATACTGCAATTGGTCCAAAAATCTCTTCCGTTAATAATGGGGACTCATTTGTTAGTGATGTTCCATCAATGATCATGGATGTCATGCTGTTTTCGCTTTCTAGTTTATGATCGGCTTTATAGACGATCATGTCGGTAGTAATTTTTGCTCGTTTTAGTTGGTTTTCCAATTGTTGTTTTATATCGATTCGAGAAAGGGGCCCAATGGTAGTTGATTCGTTTACTGGATCCCCATAATTTAAAAAGCTAGCTAATTTCTCTTTAAACTGGTCTAAACATTGAGAATATATTTCTTTTTGAAATAAAAACCGCTTTGCAGCAATACAAACTTGACCGGCATTTGTAAATCGTGCTTTGACAGCATGTGATAAAGCTTCATCGAGATCAGCACTATCGAATACAATAAAGGGATCTGATCCACCCAATTCTAAAACACAAGGTTTTAATTCTTTTGTAGCTAAGCTGCCCACGTGTTGCCCGGCTTTGACACTTCCTGTAAAAGATACGCCGGCTATTTTAGGGTGGGCAATCAAGGCTTCTATATCTTTATCTGTTGGAATACAGACATTTACAACCATTGGCGTTGTATTATTTAAACAATCCACGAGTTTTTTTGCAATTCGAAATGTATTAAATGCGGGTTTTATTAAACAGGTGTTTCCAACAATTAAGGCAGGAATTAAATAGCGGATTATTTGCCATAATGGATAATTCCAAGGAAGGATCCCGAGAATAATACCTAACGGTTGTCGTATTGTATGATGTGACATTTGTTGATTGTTGATGGTTTCAACGTTGTCTTTATAATAATTACAGCATTCGATGCTTTTTTTAATTTCAGCACGAGCTTCGGTGATGGGCTTTCCCATATCAGTACTGATCATTGTTGCAAACTCATCTAAATTATCATTTAATGCCTGAGCTATCAATTCACATAACGTTTGTTTTTTGTTGGTTTTTGCATGTTTCCATTCACTAAACCCTTGATGCAATTCAAATAGTGTCGATTCGACCTCTTTTAAGGACTCATATGAAAATGTTTCCAGTACTTTTTGCGAATATGGATTAATAATCTTAAATGATGACATAACCTTATTGTATAATATTTTTATGCAAAAACGTCCTCGCCTTGTATTAAACACATCGATATTAAATGCGAACCTTCAACGCATGGTTGAAAAGACAAATCTTATGTCAATTGAATTAAGGCCTCATGTTAAAACTATTCATGATCCAGGTTTGTCTGAACACTTAAAAGCTGCAGGAATTACAAAGATTTGTGTTTCAAATTTAGATATGTTGAAATCATTCATCACTGCCGGATGGCGTGATATCTGTTTGGCTGTTCCATGCCCACTTTCAATTATTCCCGAATTACAGCAACTTTTAAACGTTTATGATGACCTTAAATTGATGCTTTATATTGATCATGAAGATCAGTTAAATACTTTATTAGCATTAGAAACGTCTGTTGCCTGTTGTATTGAAATTGATTCGGGGCAACATCGGTCAGGCATTGATTGGAAACAAGAACATCGGTTAATTGATCTTATTAATGAAATCAAAAACTCTCATCATCATTTTGCTGGGTTGTCGTCTCATTTTGGATTTCTTTATCATTGTGAGAATAAAGCCACTATTATCAGCGAGTCTTCAAAGACAATGATGAAAATATTGCAGTTGAAAGAGCATTTAGACGCCCATTTTTCAGAGCCCGTTTTAGTATCGATTGGCGATACTCCATCATTTTTAGCCATGAGTTACTTTGATAATGTTTACGAAATTAGAGCGGGTAATTTTATGTTAAATGATTTAACGATTTCTGATAAAGGGCTTTGTGAGACGCACGATATTGCTTGTGCTATTGAAGCTGTTGTAATTAGTAAAAGCGAACAGGATAGTCGTTTTGTTCTTCATTGTGGAAGTGTGCATTTAGCAAAAGAAATTCATGATAACCCAACCATTCGATATGGATTAGTTGCGAAAAAGAATAACCATTGGTGTGAGGCACCCTTAGAGTCGACTTATATTGATTCTCTTAATCAAGAACATGCCGTTGTTTTTAGTTCGCCTCAGATATTGAAATCAATTCATTTGGGGGACCAGATGTTTATTTTGCCCGTTCATTCTTGTTTAGCAATGGATGCGATGTATTACAAAAATAGCATTCATTATATTTCGGAATGATTCGGTTTCTTTTATTTTACTTTTATGTTGTTGTTTACCGTGTATGTCGTATTTTTTTTCGGGCTGAAATCACGGGCGATACGAATTTTTTGTCGTCACCATTACTTACAATTAAACGCGTATTATCACACCCTATTTTAGGCAAGCATTGGACATTTGTTGATATTGGTTGTGGCGAAGGGTTGGTTGGTTTATTTGTTCGCTTAATTCAGAAAAAGGCAGTGATTTTACATGATCATCAAGCTCATTTTTTAACGATGATTCAGTTGTTTTCACGGTTATTTTTTATACGAAAACTACGTTGTTCAGACACCACACTATCTGATTATCCTGACCCGGCTGTTTTTCTTTGTGTTTGGACGTCTTGGTCGGAAGAGAATCGGTTGAATATCATTCAACAATTGACAGGCATTGTTCCAAAAGGAAGTTTTTTTATTTCTGTTAGTCATGGGATTATACATCCCGCGTTTGTGGAGGTTCATAAAATGTCAGAAACATTTGCATGGGGTCGGGCTAGCGTTTATTATTACAAGCATGCTTGAGCTATTGCATTTAAAAAATGTTGTACTTGTTAGTGACATGCAAATTGATTTTAAACAAGGATTTAACGTATTAACGGGTGAAACGGGTGCGGGTAAATC
>MDTB01096586.1_pt1 | contig 12533 bp, 13 predicted proteins | sample 811161 | NCBI WGS metagenome assembly MDTB01 (sample SAMN05326650, study PRJNA326480) | marine metagenome | isolation source: seawater | place: Mediterranean Sea | collected 2009 | reverse complement strand
TTTGATGGCATCACAGCAGCAACATGCTTCGTATTGATGATATTAAAAAAATCCTTCTGTTTATTAAATATTTCTTTTTGTGTTTCATTACAGTTAACTAAGTAACAAAAAATCGCGGTGTAAAGAAAGTCCCACAAACCTAAAGGTAAACCTTAAAGTTTGCTTGCCCTTCTTGGCCGAGCCAAGTGAGCTACCTTAGGTAGCCAAGGACTGGGACAATTTTTAACATGAGAGGAATTGAACCGTCTCTAAGCCTCCAGGCCATGTTTAATTTGATATTATAATGTTAGATATAATTATGTGTAAAATATTTTAATCAATATATATAGTTCATCTTTCTTACGTAACAATTCTATATCGTCTACTGACTTCCTTTGGTGTGCCACCTCCCGTTGCCTTTCACGTTGCTTTCGTAATTTTGTTTGTGCTTTTACTAATGCTTTTTTAACTTCAGCATTTGCTTTATCATTATTTGTTGACCTGGATCTTGTGATTGGAGACAGTTTATTTGCAACTTTAAATTACCATTTAATGTAAATTCATTTCCAATCCAAACCGTTTCTTTAAAAATTTTGTTTGCGATTGTGCTTTTTCAGCTGCTGTGACTTCAATTTTACGATTATCACATAGTATTTTCAATTTTTTATAAATTATTAAAGTTGAAAAATTGTTTTGGATTTTATCAGACCATTTCCTTTTCCAAAATCAACAACATTAGAAAACAAGAAGCATTGTTCTTCAGCTGCTTTGTGTTCTTCCACTTATTTTTACTCCTGTTAACTTTCACAGAATCTGCTTTACCCAAATTGTTTTTGAAGTCTTCTTCAAACCTGGCATAGTCTTTGTTTCTAAGATATTCAATTGAATTTAGCGCAGTAATAACATTTTTGTTCTGTCTGTTTTTAAAACCATAAAAAAAAAGAGATGAAAGAGAACAGATACAAACAGAACACAGATTATACAAACAAACAAGTAGTCCCAATTTCCAAGTTATTCAAATATTCAAATATTCAAAATCAATATATATATATACATACAGCATATTAAAACTGTTATATATAATCAAATCAGCAAAAGTAACAAGTTACAATGCCAACAAGAAGAAATTTACAGCAAAATCCAAAAGAATGAATGAGCAAGTAAATGGTTTGATTGAATTGATTACCAGAAAATATATGCACACACATGTAAAAGCAGCACTGAGATATCTAATGGATGAAATTGGAATAGGAAGTGGAACAGAAATAAGGCAGATGTTGAAGGTAACAGCAGAACTAAAATTAGAAACATCAAAAACAGATTTTTATGCCATCACCATCCCCCATGTCATAATTATCCTGGGGTTATTAAATCAATTGCTGATCAAACACATGTTTTGGTGAAATGGAAGCAGAAAGGATATGCAGATACAATAATACATATCAAGCATATTAGCAGATTGGAAAATGATTCATCAATAAAGGAAAAATGTTACCAATGCAGACAAACATTCCACATGTAATCTTATACTACTTAGCCATTATGAATGTAATATCAATAAAGAATGTCTATACTGCATGCATATTTTATAATACAATTACCTATGCATGTATGTATTGGTAATATTTTTGTCTGGGAATATCAGGATGATCAACAATGTAAACATTCGGTGTTGTATGACAAAATAAAAAATGGAGTGAGCAGGGAATGTTTTGTTTTCCGTAAAATACAAAAGTTTGGATATTTTAATAAAAATGGAGTGAGTAAAGATAAATTAATTAAAAAATAAATTAATGCTTTAGCTTAAATTAATTAATGCATCCGCCATAAGTATATTTAAAAAATACTTACATCCATCTCATTGTTGTCTTTTCTTTTTCATATTTTTAATATCTTTGCATTGCTTTCTTCAATTGCATATTAAACCCACCACCTGTACAACGAAATGTTTCTGGAGATACAACAATATTTTGTGAAGGTGCTGTGAGTGGTCTTGGACGATACGAACCTGGTGATGCACTAGATGGTACCCACCCATACATTTTTTTACGGTTCTGTGTTGTGTATTTTTCTTTATATGATATGGTTCAAAATTACTTTATTTCGTACAATAAGAACCAGTAGATGTCCCAGGTCGTATTGTCACATGTTGTTTATTATCACTCGTTGTTTGACGTGTATTATCACTCGTTGTTTGACGTGTATTATCACTCGTTGTGTAGTTTGACGTGTTTTTACTCTTGCTGATTGCGTTCTAGCTTTAGTGATTGAAAATAATTATTGCGTGTAATTACTATTATTGTTATCATGCCTCCTATTTAACTCATTATTTGATATAATGTAATCATTAGTATTGCTATTATTATTATTATTATTAAAATCATTATTATTATTATTATTATTATTATAATTATCTTGTTTTGGAATAAATTTTTGAAAAAAACTTTCAGCATTTATCTCTAAAAAATTTTCTGAATTACTATTATTATTTTTACTCAATTCTTTTATTTTTTGAATATTATTTTCATATTCTTTTTTCTTATTTTCATTGTTAATACTTGTAGGATTTCCTGTTTTTTTTAAAAATACTCTATTACTATTATTATCGTATAATATTTTATATTCAGACATATATAATTAACAAACAAAAATACCTTTAAGATTAATTTAAATTATTATTAAATTTTTATTATTTTATTTTCGTTTACTTTACCTATAATAATCGGATTATTCATTTTTATTGATTTTACATCATAAACTAAATTATTTACTAAATCAATATATATAGGTTTACTTTTTTTTAAATCTATATCTACTGATTTTTTATTATTATTACTATATAAATAAAATTTTTTATTTTTAGCATTATATAAATAAACTTTACTTTGATAATATACTGCTTTTACTAATTTTTTTTGTATTGTTCTTTTATTCTCTACAACATTACTATGAATAATATCATCCGATATATATGGATAATAACTTAATCCCTTTGCTCCTCTACCAAAATTAAAACATTTATAATCAGAATTTATATCAGCAGCATTCAATGTACAATCAAATGAACATTCCTTTAATATTAATAATAGTTCATTAATAATTTTTTGTTTTTTAAGTGACAATTCTTCTATGTGCTCATCAGTACTTAATTTATCTTTCGTTAAAATAGAATCTTTTTTAGAAAAAACTGAAAAATATCTGTAAATTTCTACATTTCTTTCACTTGGTAATAATTTGATATGGCTATCTCTTCTTACTCCTCTTCCAATTACTTGTTGAATCCTCATTTGATTCCAATATGGTTCAATAACATGTATTTGTCTGATATTTTGCAGATCTAATCCTTCAGCTCCAGCTGCTGTTGCTAAAATTATTTTTATTAATTTACCATATTTATTCTCTTCACTAGTAAAAGTTTCTAATATATCTTTTTTTATTTTTTCATCTTCATTACCAGAATATATAGCATATTTAGGTTCTTTTCCAAAAGATCCATATTTAGCATATCCATTAAAATCTAAAACTTGTGATAGTATTTCAATTCCCTCTAAGCTTCTAAAATTTGAATAAATAAATATAAGCCCATTACAATTTTCAATATTTTCTAATATTAATTTCATTTTAGGAGATAATTTATCAAGACCATTCGGACCAGGTCTTAAATATATTTCCCCTTTCTCCTCTAATTTACTTAATGCTTTAGTTATTCTTTTCTTATAATCTTCTGTTATTTTACCATTATTATTTAATCTTTCTTCAAGTAAAACTGATTTCTCAAAATTTTTATCTGCTTTTTCATCGTTATTATTTTTTTTAATTGAAACTACAAATTTAGGATCAGGATATGGTCTTAATATTTCTTCAGGAAATACAAAGTTAGAAGCTTGTCTTGAAAAAACTCTAAAAGTAGATTTTACTTGTTTTTTTTTATTTTTTTTTTTATTTTTAGCATTTTTACCTTTTTCAGACATTCTTTCTTTTCTTCTTAATATTTCATATATCTGAAATTGATAATTACTCATTGGAATACGATATATATCTTTCATAATTACATCAGGATAATTACCCTTTTTTGTAACATAATGACTTACTAACCCCATAATTCTTCTTTTAAAAATTTCAGGATTTTTTAAATTATCCCCTTCTTTTTCATTTTCATCTACAAAATATTTTTTAAATTGTTCTCCTTGATCTTCTATTGGAAATAAAGGTACTTTTCTATTTTCTAATAATGTGGCTTCAAATATTGTATTTAATTTAGATAAGATAAAATCTATCGCAACAACATAATTAGAATCATAACTCTTAATATTTAATAATAGTTCTACTGATTTATTTATCTTATTAATTTTTACTAAATCAACATATTTATATTTCATTAAATCTTTTTCTAATTCATCATATTCTTTTATTCCTATTCCTAATTTTGTATTAATAATTCTAAAATATATTATTTCATTATATCCATTCAATATATTTAATAACACACCTGTTTCAAATATATCATTTATAACCGGTGTTCCACTTAATGCTATTATTTTCGTATTTGTTGCGTTTATTAACATATTGTATATTTCTAAACCTTGCTTAGATTGCCCATTTATCGAACTTATTATCTTAGAAATTAAATTATGAACCTCCTCAATAATTATTACCTTATTATCTAATGTACCTAATCTTCTCAATTGAGTTAATGTATTATTAGCATTATATGATATAAAACTATATTTTTCATATAATTTATCAATATTTTTTTGATACTCTTCGTCACCACAATATAATAATCCTTTATATATGAAATTACTTTGTAATGATGCGGGAAGCATCACAACAATATTTCTTTCTTTCTTTAAATTCTCAGCTATATTGATAGAAGTACAAGTTTTACCAGTTCCTAAACCATGATATAATAATATACCTCTATAAGGACTTGTATTCTGCATAAAACTTGTTAATAATTTTTGATAATTATAAGGGATAAATTTTTTAGTTTTTTCGATTATTTTTCCATTTGCTCTATATTTAATATATTTTTCATTAAACCATTCAGAAAATTCTTTCTTATTTGGCAATACCCATTTTGAATTATTAGAATTCATTAGTATATAATATATCAACAATTAAAATATTTCATTAATATTAAATTTATTATTTATTTTGTTTAATTTTTTTAAATATTAATTTATATAAATTATAAATGAAAATTCATTATATTTCTTTAGGAAGCTTCTGTCATCCAAAAATTTTAATTAGAAAAACAAATAGAGAAATATCAGAGTCTCTACCTTTTGATTTTCACTCATCTCCAAATACATATTCTATTTATAATATATTGAATCAATTAGCTCTTCATAAAGAATATGTACCAAAATTTAAAGAAATAATATTTACTCATAGACATAATATTGAAAATACAGATCAACTTGCTGTAAAAGAATTAAATGATATATTTTTCTTACATTTTTTTGATACTGATGATTTAGAATATATTCCTGAAAAATATCCAGTTGATTCTAACATAATAAAAAAAGATAAAGTTGATGAAGTAACATTAAAATTTACCAAAAGATTTAAAAAATTATATGAAATAATGAATAGCCCAGATGATATATTAATTTTTTTGAGAATAGAAAATTATGATAATATTTCTTGGAAAAATGATTTAAAAAATTTATGTGGAGCTATTAATAAATTTAAAAATCCAAATAAATATTTAATTTATTCTCAAAATCTTGTTGATGAAGAATATCATTTTGATAATACAAAAGTTTTAAATTATGATTTTAATCTACCAACAATGATTATAAAAGAATTTTTTGATGAAAATATTCAGAATAAATATAAAGATAATTTTTTGAATGTTTTAACCACACTAGAATACATTATTACAAATAGTGTTACTTTTGTTATAAATGATGTTAAATATAAATATTTTCTAGATGAAAAAAAAAATAGATTCTATAGACTGAATGATATAAATATTTATTTTGATTTAATATCTATTTCTGATGATAAAAAACAAATTAGCGTATATGAGAAAAATAAAGCTGTAATTTATTACTTAGAAGAAGATTATTTTATCAGAAATAATTAATCAATCAATTTAATGTATTAAATATTATTAAAGTACAAATATTATATTTAATCCATAATATAATATCTAATATTATATTATGAAATACGCATATGTAAATTTATTATATGGAGATAATATTTATTTCATAGGAACATTAATTTTTATATTATCCTTATTAAAAACAAAACCCAAATATGATATAATATTATGTTATACTTATGATGTTCCACAATATAAATTGGATATATTAAAAAAATATTATACTAAACTTATCAAAATAGAATATATTAGACTTGGAAAAGATAAAACTCAAAGAAAAAGATTTCAAGATATATTAACAAAATTACAAATATTTACATTAACAGATTATGATAAAATTATTTATTTAGACAATGATATGTATGTGAATAAAAATATAGATCATTTGTTTAAAATAAATTGTCCTGCTGGTATGGCAGTATCACCTGAATTAAAATATAATAATGATCAGAAAATTAAAGATAAAAATATTATTATAAATGCTGGTCTATTATTAATTAAACCAAACAATAATGATTATGTAAAAATAAGAAAAAAAATAAAATATTATAATTTTAGTAAAGGAAATCTAGAACAAGAATTTTTATCAAAATATTATAATTATAAATGGACAAATATTTCTTATTTATATAATTTCCAATTTAATTTATCTTCAATAAATAATAATTCTAAAAGAACATCCGTTTATAAAAAAGTGAATATAAAAGATATTTATGTAATTCATTATAGTTCAGCAAAAAAAACCTTGGAATTTTTTAACAAACAATAACTTTTTTAATACCGATTTTTTTAAAAATAATAAAATTTATTTATATGTTTGGCTAAAATTATATAACGATACTTTTAAATTCTATATGAAAAAAAGGAATTAATCTAAATGATATGTATGGTTCTTATTTCAATAATGTTTCTAAATACTTAAACAATAAATACAAAAATCTAAAAACATACAAGCTTGCTAATGTACAAATTGAAAAATTAAATAAAAAGTTAAATTCTAATATACCATATTCATCAAAAAATAATAATAATTTCTCTTATATTCAAATAATTGAAATTTTAATTAAACTTAAATTAAAAATATATATAGTAGGAGGATGTATAAGAGATTTATTTAATAAAGACAAAATAAATGATATTGATACAATATATGTCGGAAATCATGAATTAATTAAAAATAAATTTCAAGAATATAAAAACCTTAATTTCATTAATGGAGAATTTAATAAAAAATATTTTAGAATAGGAAATGAACATGAAAAAGAAATGGAAATCACTAATATTGATTTTTTCTTAAAAGACACATTAGATTCTTGCTCTAACATGCTTATGTATGATTTTATAAATAATATTTTATATGATCTGACTGGTTATGGGGTCAATGATTCTGTTAAAAGAATATTTAGAAAACCTCCTTACATATCTTATGATATTTGGTTTAACTCTACAAACACAATTATATTGAGAATTTATAAATTTTTAAAGAAAAAATATACTATACCAGCTGAAAATAAAAAATATGTATATGATGATATTTACTACAACAATAAAGATTATTTTTATTGGTATAATTTAAGAAAAAAATTAGATGAAGACTTTTTTAATACAATAGAAAATGACATTGATAAATTAAAATTAGATTATTCTGGTACTCAATTTACTAATAAAATAAAACAAGAAATATATAGATTGTTTAAAAAAAAATTTAATTTTTAATTTCGAATTTCATTTTGAATATATATTTAAAATAATAAATTGAATATAAAACAAATATTAATGTAGATATAGCAAAGTTTATAAATACATTAAAGTATGTATATTTAGTTAATAATAATAGAATATATAAAGTAAATAAGAAAAACATAGAATTGATAAAACTATGTACTAAAAATGAATAATATCCTTGAAATCCTCTATCTCTATAAGTTAAATACATTACAACTAAATATATTGTTGGAGCTACATATATATATGCTGTAAGAGCTGGTCCATCTTCAAAATTTTCTAATAAATAATTTACTAAAATTGTTGCTGAACCTCCTAATATAAAATTCCATAAATATTTTGTAATATTCATATATATATTACAAAATATATTATTTTTACTTTTATAAAATAATTTAATAACCACTAAATATACCAAAATACATTAAAGCATTTTTAGCAGCTTTTTGTTCAGCTTCTTTTTTAGATTTAGCTGAACCTTCTCCAATAATATTATTATTGTCATCTCTCACACACATATTAAATCTTTTATTAACTATTCCATTATTATTTGTAATATTTTCTATTGATGTTTGTTCATATATTGGATATTTTCCATTATATCTTTTTTGAAAATATCTCATTAACTGATCTTTGTAATTATCATCATTTATTATTAATGAAGTTATATCTACTTTATTCTCTATTAAACTTATTAAAAATTTATGTATTATTTTAAATCCATAATCTTCTCCTTTTCTTCCAAAATCAATCATCATTGCTCCAATAAAAGCTTCAAAAGAATCTTCTAAAATTTTTGCATTATCTCTACCACAACAAATAATCTCAACATGTTTTGAAATTATTAAATATTTATCTAATCCTAATGCTAAAGCAAATTTAGATAAAGTAGCAGTTCTAACTAATCTTGATCTAATCTTTGTTAAAAATCCTTCTTTTTGGTCATTAAATCTGTTATGTAAATAAGAAGCACTTACTGCCTGAATTATTCCATCACCTAACCATTCTAAAACTTCATTTGAAATTTTCTGGAGTGGTAAAATATGAGGATTATCTTCTTCTTTAAGGGCATCAATGTTTCCAAAATATTTTTCATTTTTAACAAAATCATTATCATAAATATAAGATTTATGAATTAAAGATCTCTGATAAATATCTAAATCACTAATTTCTTCTTTTATATTACCTATTTTTAAAATTTCTTGAATTATTTCTTTATTTATTAACTTATTACTATCGTTTAATACTGGATAAATTTTCAAGTTGTTCTTTGTTTCATATTCTTCAATTTCTAAATCTTTTAAGTTATCCCGTGACATGAACTTTCAATTATCTTATTTGTAAATTTTTTTTTAAATCAATTTTTTATTTAAATTTGTTTTATTAAAAAAATAATTTTATTTTAAACAATATGTTGGATTATCTATTAAGTCAAAACTTAGATTTTTGGAAAAATAAGTCTTGGAAAAAACAAGATATGCTAAATTTTTATGAAAATAATAAATCTTCAAAAAATTTATCATTAGTAAATATAAAATCTGGAATAATTAGTTATAGTAATCATTGTCGATATCTATTTACTGAACCATTAATGAGATTTTTTAGAATAATTTTAAAAAATAAAAAATTTAAAGATTTAGATGTTTGTTTTTTAATTTCATTAAAAGATGAGGTATTTGATAAAAATATTGAAATTCATGATTTTAATAGAAATAAATTAAATAATTATGATGATCACACTTTCTCTTATGGAGTTTCTCTTACTTCTGATAATATATTAAAGATAGAAAAATCAAAATATTTTGATTTAAATTTCCCTTTATTTAGTCCAAATAATAATATGAAAGGACTAATAATATTACCTCATCCAAATTTATTAAATAAATCCATAAATAAGTTTAAAGATTGCGTTGATCAATATCATTTTAAAAATAAAATTGGTAATAATCCTTTTTATCGATTCTCTAATATTCGGGCTAATATTTTTTTACCAAGTCGCATGAAATTAGTTGAAATGTCATTTAAAAATCCTAAATATTTAGATTGTAAAGGATCAAATAATGGATCTCACCCCGATCATGGTGATTATATTTTACAAAAATCTTTCTTAAAACTTTATAATAAACTTAGAATCATTAAACTTAATGAAAATAAATTTGATTCTTTTATGGAACATTTTAATGTTAATAATTTTGTTCCCAAGGATGAACTTAAAAAATATAAATATTTAATAACAAATGATAGTTGGTACAACAATATTGATTATTGTATGTGGAATAGCATCTTATTTAGATATAAGTTAGAAAAAAGTAAATACTATGAAGACTTTATTTTTGAAGATGGAACTGATGTTGTTATTTTTGATGAGAAAAATTTTAAAGAAAAAATAGATGGAATTAGAAACACGTCAACTGAAATTTTGGTTAAAAATATCGAAAACCGAAAGAAAAAAGTAAAAAAATATTTTTCTTATCATAAATTAGTTGATCATTATGGACAATTATTAATGAAATTCTCTGAAATTCAAAAGAATAATCAATTATAATAATTTTTTGTTTGAAAAAATAAATTTAATTATAAAGAAATAAATTTATAATATATTTATGAATTATCAGTTAAAAATTGATAATAGAGAAAAAGATATAATAAATATATTAGAAAAAACCAATGATCTAAAGTTTATTAAAGAAAATCTAGATATTGGTGATTTTCAATTTATTGATAATAAAAATAATCTGAAACTTGTAATAGAACGCAAAACATTAAATGATTTATCTAAATCAATCAAAGATGGCCGTTATAAGGAACAAAAAAATAGATTATTACACTCAATTGATTCAAATACAAGAAAAATATATTTATTAGAAGGAGATGATTTTTCTAAATTTGAACTACCTATAAAAGTCTATGATGGTTTAATCATAAATACTATACTTAGAGATAATATTCATATTTTTAAGACTAAAAATATAGAAGATACAATTAAATTTTTAAATGATATCTATACTAAAATAAGTAAATTAGAATTTGAAAATAATAAAGAAAATAATAATATTTTTTTATCAACTGTTAAGAAAAAAAATCTTAATAGTAAAACATGTTTCATAAATATGTTGAATGGAATCCCTGGTGTTTCAAATAAAATAGCAGAATCATTTTTAGAAAATTTTAAAAACATTTTCGAATTTTTTAATTATGTAAATATTGAATTAAATAATAATGAAGATTTAATTATTGATTTTTTATCTAATCAAAAATACGGATCTAATAAAAGAAAAGTTGGTAAAAAAACAGCAGAAAAAATATATTTATTTTTATTTAATGTTTGCGAAGAAAATTAATTATATTGCATAATATTAATGAATAAATCTAATAAATTTAATACTAAATTATTTTTTTTAATTACTTTGTTGTTATTCATTTTGTTAATTATTATCGGTTCTAAATTTATATCAATGAATAAAGAAAAATATTTAGAATTTTTTAAAAATAGCCTAAACTATTATAGATGTGATGAAAAAAAACTAGGAACTATTACAGAAAACATCTTTAATGATTTTAACATTTTTAAAAATAATAAAGATTGGGATGTGTATGTTCCTTGTGGTTATAATAACATTGAAAATGAATTATTAAAAATAGAATTAAATAATAAAAATAATAATAAAAAATTCATATTTGGAATAAATGGATGTGATTCTATTGTTAGTAAAAATAAAATTTGGCAATCACTTGTAGATTGCTATGGTAGAGAAAAAGCAAGTAAATTAATGCCTGAATCATATGTATTAAATAATGAAGAAGATATGAATCTTTTTAAAAGAATATTTGATAAAAATAATATTTATATAATGAAGAAAAATGTACAAAGAAAGGAAGGATTAAAATTAACATCCAATATTGATGAGATTCTAATATCTAAAAATGAAAATTATAAAGTTGTTCAAAAATATATGAATAATTTATATTTAATTAATAAAAGAAAAGTAAATTTAAGAATATATTTATTAATAGTCGTTAAAAATAATAATATAAGTTTTTATATGTCAAATTTAGGAAAATGTATTTATACTAATAAAGATTATAATGATAATAATTTTGATTTTGAATCAAACATAACAAGTTATAATTTGGATATGTCAGTATATGATAAAAATCCTAGAAATTTTGATGAATTATTCGAATTTATTAATAAACAATATAACGATGAAGAAAAATCAAAAATATTATCAAATAATATCTATAATCTTTTAAAAGATGTTTCAAGATGTATATATAAAAATATTTATCAAAGTAAAAATATTGAAAATTCTACATCGTTTCAATTATTTGGATTAGATATTATTTTTGATAAAAATTTTAATACATATTTACTTGAATTAAATAAAGGGCCAGATATGATTCCTAGAGATAATAAAGATCAAGAAATGAAAACAAAAGTTCAAATGGATATGTTTGAAATAGTAGGTATGGTAAACAAAAAAAAAGATGATAATTCGTTTTTTATTGTATTTGAAAATAATTTATAATTAAAATAAATCATTTATTTTAAATGATTAAAAATAATTAGGTCCATCTTTTTTGTAAACGGCTTCAGTTCTATATTTTTTTCTACTCACGAGTAATGGTGAATCTTCCATAGTAGTTAATGAATTATTACTATTAGATATAGTCATTGGTGAAAGACTCATTGATTCAAGAGATCCTGAACTAG
>MDTB01090497.1_pt1 | contig 12533 bp, 12 predicted proteins | sample 811161 | NCBI WGS metagenome assembly MDTB01 (sample SAMN05326650, study PRJNA326480) | marine metagenome | isolation source: seawater | place: Mediterranean Sea | collected 2009 | reverse complement strand
TACCAGCATCTTTAGTTGCTTGTCTTTGTGCATCATTAAAATAAGCTGGAACAGTTATCACAGCTTGTTTAACTTCTGATCCTAGGTATTTTTCGGCAGTCTCCTTCATTTTTTGGAGGGTAAAAGCTGATATTTGAGATGGTGAATATTTTTGCCCTTTTGCCTCTATCCAAGCATCATTTTTTTCAGAATTTACTATTTTAAATGGTGCAGTCGATGCATCTTTTTTAACAGTGGGATCATCAAAATTTCTTCCAATAAGTCTTTTTACAGCGAATATAGTATTCTCAGGATTTGTCACAGCCTGTCTCTTTGCTGGTTGACCAATTAATTTTTCTTCACTATCTGTAAATGCTACCACTGAAGGAGTAGTTCTAGCGCCTTCCGCGTTTTCTAATACTTTTGCTTGTGTCCCTTCCATAATTGCGACACATGAATTTGTTGTTCCTAAATCTATTCCTATTACTTTACCCATAATTTAATCCTTTAAACTCATATAAGTGCTAATTTGACAACTACAACCTCCTAAAACAGATTAATTTTTTCTTATTTTTCCTCATTTTCTGTACTTTTTTTAGATTTTGTCTCCTTTTTTTTTGAGACAGAAACTAATGAGGGTCTTAATAATCGATCTTTCATAATAAATCCTTTTTGTATCTCTTGAACAATAGTTCCCGCGTCTTTTGAATCATCCTCAACTTCCATCATAGCTTGATGAAAATTAGGATCTAATTTTTCATTTATTGCTTTAATTTCCTCGATATGATTTTTCTTAAAAATAGAAATCATATCTTTATTAATAATCTCAATGTGCTCTAGAATCTTTTTTAAGGCCTGACTATCTTTTAAGTTTTCGTCGCTCTGTAGGGAAATTTTTGATCTTTCAAGATTATCTAATAGATTTAAAGCTTCTCTTGCAAAAGAAAAACCGCCATACTCAAACGCTTCATCTTTTTCTTTTTCATATCTACGTCTTTGATTTTCCATCTCAGCATAAGTTCTTGCAAGTTTGTCTTTTAACTCAATATTTTCTTCATCTAACGTTAATTTTGTATTGTCGTTTTCTGGTTTATCATTTTCATCTTTATCAATAATTTCTGAGGGATTTTTATTATCTTGTTTCTTTTCTAAATTATCTGTTTTCTCTTTATCCATGTACTTCTATATGGTAAGAAAATTTAGAAATTCTAGATGTCAAAGAAAAAAAAAAAAGAAATTATAATAGGGACAAATAACAAAGGAAAATTAAGAGAAATCAAAGACTTAATACCAAAATCATACCTAATTTCCTCACCAAAGGAGTATGGCTATAGAAGTCCAAAAGAAAATGGCAATAGCTTTTTAAAAAATTCACTAATTAAAGCAAAGTATTATTTCAAAAAATCAGGTAAAATTTGTATTGCCGATGATTCGGGACTTGAAATTTATGCATTAAATAAAAAACCAGGAATATTCTCAGCAAGATGGGCAGGAAAGAATGATAACTTTAATTTAGCAATATCAAAAGTTTATTCAGAATTAAATAAATATGATAAAAATTGGGAAAATAAAGTAATAAACGCACGCTTCATTTGTGCTCTCACTATATATGGTCTAAAAAAAAAAATAATTCAATCAATTGGTATCGTTGAGGGAAAAATATCAAATAAAAAATTGGGTAAAAACGGTTTTGGCTATGATCCAATATTTATTCCAAAAGGTTATAAAAAAACATTTGGACAAATGAAGATTTCAAAGAAACTAAAAATTGATCATAGATTTAAAGCCTTTAAAAAAATTAAAAAATTTTTTTAAATCTTTGTTCATCTACTGAATAAAAATTTAATTCATGCGTAATTGTATTTTTATCAATCTCGAAAACACCAATTTTTCCTATAAATTTATTTTTTTCATAAAAAATATTTTGATTTACACTAAAATTATTTTTGTAGATTAGGTAATATACTAATCCCATTAAATCATAACTTAAAAATGATAGTTGATTAGGTGTTTTTTTAAATTGAATTTTATAGTTTCTAATAAAATCTTCGTAATTCTCTTTATTAATAGATGGAAAATATATTGGCTGCAATGATAATTCTTCAGTTAAAGTATCATCAAACCATTGATTTAAAGTTATATAAGTTACTCTTTTTGATGAAACATCTGTATACAATAATGAAGTAGCTACACTTTTTAAATTTTCATCAAAATCTGTAATTACAACAGAGTCAAAATTTAAACCTCCTAAAGTATCTCTTCTCTCCAAGCTTTCTATTTTTTTTTCTTTATTTGCTTCATTAGATTTTTTAAGTCGATTTATCTCATCAATTAAATTTTGTTTTCTTTGCTTATATCTTGTAATTTTTTCTATTTGAGCAGTTAGTAATGTCGGGTCAGTGTCGTAAATAAATTTATCTTTAAAACTAATTTTTGAAATTGACATAGCTTTTTCAATTTCAGATCTGTAGTTTGAATTTGGTATTAAGAATAATGTATTTTTCAATTTATTATCGTTTTGAAATTTTTTGATGGCATTTATTTGAGATATGGCATTAACACCAGAACTAATAACATTAGAATATTTTCCAGTCATCTTATTAGTAAATGATAAAAAAGTTACCTCGGGTAGTTCACTTAATAATTTATTACTATTGTTAAAAACAGGTCCGATGATTATTTTTACATTGTGGTTTTCGTAAAGGTCTTTTGATGCTTTGAGTGAAATCTTTGGATCAGCTCCGCTATCTTTTGGCATTACCTCTATTTTTGAGTTGTTAATTGAAATTAAAGCAAGTCGAACCGAGTTAATAATTGATTTTCCTATTTCACTATATTCACCTGTCAAAGGAACTAATAATCCAATTTTAACTTTTTCATTTGGTAGGCAAGGCTGTGAAACAAGACAAAATAACAATAGAATAAAAATTTTATTTATATAAGTTTTCATTATCCATCTAATAATATAATCATTGTATTAATGGAAACACAAATAGACAAAAAAAAGATGGAAAAAGGGCTATATATAGTCTCAACACCTATAGGAAATCTCAGCGATATAACATTTCGAGCATTAGAAGTACTTAAAAATTCAGATTATGTGCTCTGTGAAGATACGAGAGTAGTAAAAAAATTGTTAAATTTTTATAATATAAAATCGAATTTAATCTCAAATCATAAATTTAATGAAATTAAAAATTTAAAAAAAATTAGGGAAATTTTAAGAGCAAATAAAATTATTTCTTTGGTAAGTGATGCGGGGACGCCTCTAGTATCAGACCCAGGAAAGATTATTTTAGAAGACTGTATAAAAAATAACATTAAAGTTATACCCATACCAGGAGCATCATCACCAATTACTGCAATTTCTGTGAGTGGATTTTCAAACAATTTTTATTTTCATGGTTTTTTATCAAGTAAAAATTCAGAGGCTGAAAAAGAATTAAATATCTGTTCAAAACTAAGTTGCTCAATTGTCTTTTTTTTATCCGCGAAAAAAATAAACAAGACAATACCGCTAATTAAAAAGTATTATAATAATAGAAAAATTGTGATTTGTAGAGAAATGACAAAATATTTTGAACAATTTACCAGGACAGAGGTGCAAAATTTGAGAGAATTTGATGAAAATATAAAAGGAGAAATTACAATTGTTATTTCTGAGGAAATTTTAGTCAAAAATAGTTCAGAAAAATTAACCGAATCAGATAAAAATAGGATTAAAATGCTAATAAACAAGTTGAGTATTAAAGACATTACAAAAATTATAAGCTACGAAAATAAAGTTTCAAAATCTCACATATATAAATATTGTTTAAAATTGAAAAATGACAAATAAAAGAATTTTATATTTTTTAATTTTTTTATTTCTTAATGGTTGCATAGGTGCATCTTCACATGGTGTTTTTGGTACAGGTGTTACAATAGCTATTGATCCTCGATCTCTTGGAACACAAATAGATGACGGAATTATGGATAAAAGTCTGGATGCGAGGTTGTTAACTATGAATAAAAACTATTTATTAAATGTTAAGTCAAAAGTATTAGATGGAAGAATATTTATTACTGGTAAAGTTGAAACACCTGAAGAAAAGTTAAAAATAACAAAATTAGCTTGGGAAACAAAAGGTGCAAGATCTGTTAAAAATGATTTAAAAATAAAGGAAGAATTTAATTTTCAACAATCAGCAAAAGATATTTTAATAACATCTCAAATGAGATCTGCAATGATATTTAATAAAAAGATTAAAGCTGTAAATTATAATATAGATACATATAAAAAAATTATTTACATTTATGGAATAGCGCAAACTGAGGAAGAAAAAAATGAAATATTAAAAGAAGCTGATGAAATACTTGATGTAGAAGATATTATAACAAGTATTTTATTTGTCGATGATTTAAGAATAAAAAAAGATTAATTTTTTTTTTCGTAATTTATAATGCCCGCAGAATAAGCTGCAACAGACGCCAAATTCAAAATTTCTGACGTAGAACATCTTAATGGAGCTATCTCAATTGCAGCACCTAAACCAATGAGCAATGGGCCAATTACTTTTGAACTACTCATCTCTTTCATAATTTTGTATGATATTGCTGCACTATGTTGTCCTGGCATTATAAGAACATTTGCATTTCCTACAATTTCAGACATAGGGTATAACTCTTTATATTCCTCATTAAGCGCAACATCGGGCTGCATGTCTCCATCAAATTTAAAGTCTACTTTTTTTGCCTTCAAAATTTCCACTGCATCCCTAATATGTTTTGTCCTGCTGGTCATAGGCTGACCAAATGTTGAATGAGATAAAAATGCTACTTTAGGAGTAAAACCAAATAATCTTACAACCCTTGCGGAGGACACAGCTATTTCCGCGAGTTCCTTAGATGATGGATATTCATGAACACTTGTGTCTCCTATGAACACTGTTTTTCCTTTATTGACAACCATATTAAGTCCAAACATGATTTCACCTGGTCTAGGAGGTACTACCTTTGTGATTTTCTGTAGCGACTGACCATATCTTCTAGTGTTTCCAGTCACCATAGCATCAGCATCCCCACATGCAACCATACACGATCCCCATATAACTCTATCATTTCTAATTAATCTATCACAATCTCTTTCAAGCAAACCTTGAGACCTATGTAATTTTTCAAATATATATCTTGAATATTTTTCTCTAAATTTTTTTTTAGAGGAATTAATTATTTCAATATTAAAATTTTCACCATAACCTATTTCTTTTAATCTTTGTCTAACAACCTTATCTTTTGCAACCAAAATAGGAATCCCCAGGCCGCTGTTCTTAAATGCTATTGCAGCCTTTAAAGTATTTTCATCTTCACCATCTGCGAAAACCACTTTTTTTTGTGTTTTTTTTATTTGAGAATTTATACCTTGCATAATAGTTACTGAAGGATCAAGTCGTTGTTTAAGTTGATCAGCATAAATTTCAAAGTTACTAATTTTTTTTCTTGCCACACCCGATTTAATAGCAGCCTTTGCTACAGCTACAGGTATCACATTTATTAATCTTGGATCAAATGTAGATGGTATTATATAATCTCTTCCATATTTTGGCCTATCACCACCCATTGCTGCAACTACCTCGTCAGGAACTCTTTCACGTGCAAGATATGCTATTGCATTTGCAGCTGCAATTTTCATTTCGTCATTAATCGTTTTTGCTCTAACATCTAATGCTCCCCTAAAAATGTAAGGAAACCCTAATAAATTATTTACTTGATTTGGATAATCAGATCTTCCTGTGGCCATTATTGCATCATTCCTAACATCCTCAACTTCTTCAGGGGTTATCTCTGGATCTGGATTTGCACAAGCAAAAATAATCGGATTTTTTGCCATACTTTTTACATTATCTTTATTTAAAACACCTGCTGAGGATAGGCCAAGAAAAACATCAGCATTTTTAATAGCATCTGATAAATTTCTCGCCTCTGTATTAACAGCATAATTAAGTTTCCATTTATTTAAATTTTTTCTTTTCTTATGTATTACTCCTTTACTATCTAGCATGATTATATTGGATTTATTTACACCTGCTTTAAGTAAAAGATTAGAACAAGCCATTGCAGAGGCTCCAGCTCCGTTAACAACAACTTTTATATTCTTAATATTTTTTTTCGATATATCTAGAGCATTCATTAAGGCAGCATAAGTTATTATGGCTGTACCATGTTGATCATCGTGGAATACTGGTATGTCCAATTTTTTCCTTAGAGCCTCCTCAATAACAAAACATTCTGGTGCAGCAATATCTTCAAGATTGATACCCCCAAAACTTTTTGAAAAATTTTTGATTGAATTTATAATTTCTTCTGAGTTATTTGAGTCAATTTCAAGATCTATTGCGTCTATATCAGCAAATCTTTTAAACAGCACTGCTTTACCCTCCATTACCGGTTTGGATGCAATTGCTCCTAAATTCCCTAAACCAAGTATTGCAGATCCATTGCTTATAACAGCCACAAGATTCCCTTTAGTTGTATAATCATATGCTAATTCTGGGTTTGCTGAAATTGCCTTTACCGGGGCGGCTACTCCAGGAGAATACGCCAAAGCTAAATCCCTTTTTGTAACCATAGGTTTAGAAGAAACAATCTCAATCTTGCCAGATTTATTACTATTATGAAATTCTAAAGCTTCTTTGTCAGAATAATGTTCAATTTTTTTTCTTTTCATTTTTTTAATTAGATATCAAATTAGAACTAAGTTATGACTAATATGATTTATGAATTTAATTAAGTCAACAACCACATTTAGTTTCTTTACTTTTTTAAGCAGAATTTTAGGGTATATAAGGGATTTTTTGATAGCTATTACATTGGGATCAGGGCCAATATCAGATGCATTCTTTGTAGCCTTCAGAATTCCAAATACATTTAGAAGATTATTTGCTGAGGGAACATTTAATGCAGCGTTTGTTCCCAGTTATTCAGCTGAATTAAAAAAATCCAAAAAAAATGCAAAAGAATTTGCTAATCAAATTTTTAATTTTTTGACTGTAGGATTGTTAATACTAGTTTTTTTAATAGAAATATTTATGCCAATTTTCATTAATTTGATAGCCCCTGGGTTTTCAGATAACAAAAGCAAGTTAGAATTAGCTATAAATTTAACAAGAATCACATTTCCATTTCTTCTTTTCATAAGTTTGGCATCTTATTTCTCAGCAATTTTAAATTCTCACAATAAATTTGCGATAGCATCTGCAGCACCTATTATTTTAAATGTTTTACTAATAATTATTCTTTTGTTTGGAGCAAAGTTAGGAGACCAACTTGTTGTTCAATTAGCCTACGGGATATCTATTGCTGGCTTATTACAACTATTGCTATTATATTTTTTTTCTAAAAAAAATTTCTCTCCAAGGGTATCTCTAAAATTTAACTTAAATAAAAAAGTAAAATTTTTCTTTAAGAAACTTTTACCTAGTATATTTTCATCTGGCGTAACACAAATAAATATTTTAGTTGGAACAATAATAGCTTCTTTTGAGGTTAACGCGGTTTCATATTTATACTATGCAGATAGAATTTATCAAATAAATTTAGCTATAGCCGGAATTGCAATCGGCACTATATTGTTACCAAGTTTAAGTAAGTATATTGCAGTGAACAACATTAACAAAATCAAGTCTATCCAAAATAAATCATTTGAATTAAGTTTATTTTTAAGTTTGCCAGCAATGTTATCTTTGCTTGCAGCATCTGAGCAAATTACTTCAAGTCTATTTGGTTATGGTTCGTTTGATTTAAATAGTGTTAAAAACTCTTCCGAGGCTTTGTTCTACTTTGCTCTTGGTTTACCTGCATTTGCGCTAATAAAAATATTTTCGTCTTTTTTATTTGCACGGCAAAATACCAAAGTTCCTTTTTATTTTTCTATTGTTTCAGTGATAATAAATATATTTATAAGCGTAACATTTTTTAATAAAATTGGATTTATAATTATTCCAATAGCAACAACAATATCGTCTTGGATTAATACAACTTTATTATTCATATTTTTAAATAATAAAAATTACTTTTCTTTAAATAAAGATTTATTCTTTTCTTTTTTCAAAATTCTTTGTGCTTCGATTTTATCCTCATATTTATTTTATATATTTATAGAGAATTTTCCTCATCTATTTAGCTATGAAAATAATTATAAACTTTTATGGATTATTATTACTATAATTACTGTGATATTAATTTATATCTCTATATCAATACTTACTAAAGCTTTTAAATTGTCAGATATTAAATTAAAATATTAAATAATGAGAAAAAAAATTTTTTCTGGGGTTCAACCCACTGGAAATTTACATTTAGGAAATTATTTAGGAGCAATAAAAAATTTTGTAAATTTTCAAAACCAAGAAAATACTGAATGCATATATTGTGTTGTAGACTTGCATGCAATCACAGTTAAACAAAATCCTATAGATCTTAAGAATAGCATAAGAGAAACTACGGCAACTTTTTTAGCAAGTGGATTAGATTTTAAAAAAAGTATTATCTTCAATCAATCAAGGGTCTCATGTCATTCCGAATGTTCATGGATTTTGGGATGTATCGCTAGAATGGGATGGCTAAATAGAATGACACAATTTAAGGAAAAAGCTGGAAGTGACAAGGAAAAAGCAAGTATAGGATTATATGTCTATCCTGTTTTAATGGCTGCCGATATTCTACTTTACGATACTACTCACGTACCAGTTGGCAATGACCAAAAACAACATTTAGAACTATCAAGAGATATTGCTCAAAAATTCAATAAAGATTTTAATGCCTCAAATTTTTTTAAAGAACCTATACCAATGATACAAAAAGATTTTTCCAGAATAATGAGTTTAAAAGACGGACAAAAAAAAATGAGTAAGTCAGATCCTTCGGATATGAGTAGAATTAATTTAAATGATACTAAGGACGTAATTGTTAACAAAATTAAAAAAGCAAAGACTGACAACTTTTCATTACCAGAAAATAAAGAGGAATTAAAGAATAGACCAGATGCTGAAAATTTGTTGGGAATTTATTCTAGTCTTAATGATCAAAATTTAAATGAAACTATTTTAGAATTTTCTGGAAAAAATTTTTCAAATTTAAAGCAAAAACTCACTGAGTTATTGATTGAAAAAATTTATCCAATCTCTCTTGAAATAAATAAATTAAAAAAAGATACAAATTTTATAGATAAAGTCTTATTTGATGGAGCGGAACAAGCTAACAAAATTGCATCAAAAAAAGTAAATGAAATGAAGAAACTTATTGGATTTATTTAAATTATACTTTAATTTATTGAAATTATAACTATATATTCTCTATGTTCATACAAACAGAAAATACTCCAAATCCTAATTCACTAAAATTTATTCCAGGGAAAATTGTTTCAGAGGATGGTCCGATTGAAATTTTAGATAAAAATGATGCCTCAAATGAACTAATTTTTAATATTCTCTCTTTAGATGGAATAAGAGGAATTTTTTTATACCAAGATTTTTTAACAGTAAATAAAAACTCGGAGATTGATTGGTCTGATTTGAAACATATTATAATCTCATATATTAATGATTATTATAGCAAAGGAAATTCATCAATAATAGAAAAGAAAAATAATAAAGGAAATGAAAAAAATCTAGGAGTCATCGAAAAAAAAATAATAAACGTTTTAGAAACTAAAGTTCGTCCAGCTGTCGCGAGAGATGGTGGAGATATTGTTTTTCAAAATTATAAAAATGGGACTGTTACCGTAAAGTTGCAAGGTAGTTGTTCTGGATGCCCTAGCTCAACTATTACATTAAAAAAGGGTGTAGAAAATTTGTTATGTCATTATATACCAGAAGTTAAAGAGGTAATCTCTACTTGAAGAAATATTACAACCTTATATTAAGTATTGATTAATGATTAAATTAGAATTTAAAAAGATGTATTTAAAAAATTTTTTTAGTTCAAATAAATTTAAAAAAAGATCAAAAAATAATAAATTTCGAAGTATATTGTTAACAGCAGCAACAAGCATATTCGTTATAGGATTATTTTCTTCTTTACCAACAACTGTAGAATTTTTTAAAAAACCAGAGGTAGTTGAAAATTTATCCAAGAAAAAGTTAGATAGAATTTTATCAGGTGATAATTTGATAACTGATGATAATGAGCAAAATTTAGATCCAAGATATTTATATGAAGATATTGAATTTAATGATGGTCCATCTAAATCTGTAAGAATCAAAGCTTCAGTATTAAATCAATTATTTGAAGATGAAGATTATGAGTTAAAATATGTAAGGTCAAACAAGGTAGTTAAACCTTTTGATGTAGGAATGCTCCCAAGTGAAATGAAAAAAATTGAAAATACAAAAAAAAGGAAAGATTTATTTATAAAAATAGTTCTTCCTTTAATTTTGAGTGAAAACAACAGAATTAAAAGAGACAGAGGAACATTATTTAAGATTTTAAATAAGAATAACAACTCTGAGAATGAAAAAAAATGGCTAGGAAACAAATTTAAACAGTATGGTATTGTAAACAAGGACCTTTCTACTTTAAAAGTAAGAATGGATGAAATTCCAGTTTCGTTAGCGATTGCACAAGCTGCTAAAGAAACTGGATGGGGAACATCAAGATTTGCAATTGAGGGTAATGCTTTGTTCGGACAATGGACTTTTTCAGATAATGGAATAAAACCAGCTGGTGCAGACAAAGATGATAAACACAAAGTTATGAAATTTAGTGTACTAAAAGCATCAGTTAGAGCGTACCAAAGAAATTTAAATACTCATTCAAGCTACAAAAATTTTAGAAAAGCTAGAGCAATTCAAAGAGATAATGATGAAACCTTAAACAGTTTGGAACTTGCAAATTATTTAGACTCGTATGCTGAAACTGGAGATGAATATACAAAGGTGTTAAAAAAAATAATAGAGCAAAATGGATTACAAGATTTTGATGACGCTAAAATTTTACCATCTAGCAAAGAAACGGTAAACAATATTTAGTCACTTTCAATAGAGAATTGTAAACCTAACCACCTCCAACTATTTTCATCATTTAGAGAACAATTAACCCTTCCTCTTCTCTCTTTAAACTTGTCCGAAAAGCTAATTTTAAGTTCATTGTTAATAAAAGAAATATTAGAATTATTCCATTTACCTCCCTCATTTGAAAAACAATTGATATTTTTTAAATTATTTTGATTTTCGAAAAAACTTATTATTAATTCGGGTGGATTATTTTTTTTTAAAACATACATGTCTTTCAAAGATATATTATTGTATTCAAGAGGTTTTAAATTTACTAAAAATTTAAATCTGTCTAAATCTCCATACTTCTCATTAATAGGAAACCTAGGTAGTTCAAATTTATCTTTATTTACATCAATTACACCTGATTGCTGACCAAAAGCAAATTTAAATCTTTTTTTTATAAATTCTTTTTGTTTCAAACTATATTCTCCGAAAGGATATGAAAAATAAGATGGGTTATATCCAATTTCTTTCTTAAATTTTTTAATAGACATATTTATATCCTCTTCAAACATCTTAAAACTTACATCAATAAGATATTCATGACTGTGAGAGTGATTTCCTATGAATACAAAATCCTCTTTTTCTATTTCTCTGATTTGATCCCAACTCATATATCCACTGCTCCCAGCAGGTTTAGTCGAAACAAACAGAATAAAAGGTATCTTATTTTCCTTTAGATATGGCCATGCATTTATATAAAAAGATGAGAAAGCATCATCAATAGTTAATAATACTTTTTTGTCGTCTTTTACTAAATCAAATTCTCGTGAAAATTCATCTGGATTGATAAATCTAAAACCACTTTGTTTTATAATATCAATTTGTTTTTTAAATACTTCCATTCTTATATTAGTTGAAGGATATTTATTTTCATCAAATCTATGGTACATTAGACCAAGAACACCATTATCATTATAATATTTTTTTATACTATTTTCTTCGGCAAGAGTATTTGATATTAATAATAATATAATGGCAAATTTAATAATAGATGCTGCTAAAGACAAAATTTTATTAATAATCATTTTTGATAATAAATCTTATACCAATGAATATTTAAACAGTAGAGAAAATTTTGATAAACTAAGTGTTTTAATATTTGAATTTTTAAAAAAAAATGGCCTAAAAATCGATCAATTAACAAATATTTTTGTCAATCATGGTCCAGGAAAATTTTCTGGAATTAGATCTTCAATTACTATTTGTAAAGCAATTTCAATGTCTAATTCAATAAATCTATATGGTTTTAGTTCCAGTCAGATAGTAAATAATAATTATAACAAAGTACTAGACTTATTAAAAAAAGGAGCTTTAATAAAGAATTTAATAAAACCAATATATATATAATTTATGGAAACAATTGAGGATAAATGCATAACTAAAGGCATTAAATTGACTGATCAAAGAAGGGTAATTGCTAGGGTAATGTCCGAATCCAAACAAACTTATGGAGAGGCAGATCATCCTGATGTTGATGAATTATATAATAGAGTTTCAAAGATTGATCCAAAAATAAGT
>MDTB01183544.1_pt1 | contig 12535 bp, 6 predicted proteins | sample 811161 | NCBI WGS metagenome assembly MDTB01 (sample SAMN05326650, study PRJNA326480) | marine metagenome | isolation source: seawater | place: Mediterranean Sea | collected 2009 | reverse complement strand
TGGACCTTGTGGACCTGCTGGACCTGTTGGACCTGCTGGACCAGATGAAGCAGATGCTACCTCCCATTGTGAGCTTGAAGAATTATAAGCAAGAACGTTTGTATTTGCTACACCTGTGGTGTCAACATCAGTTAGATCATTAATTGCTGCTGTTACTGTTGCACCAATATTTGCAGCTGCTCCCATTCCTGAGTGATTTGCACAGTAGTAGTATAACTGCGGAGTATCCTGCTCCACAATTATTTGAGTGTATGCACCAGACGAGCCAGGAGTACCAACATAACTGACATTTGTAGTATATTCTGAACCTCCCCCATGTGTTCCATTTGATGTAGTAGAAAATTTTAAAGGATGAGTTCCATTTGTAGAATCGGCTTGATTAAATCTATATGTTCCACTTTTTATAAGAGAAAGAACTTGCTGGGATGTTCCATCAATTACAAATTTTCCCCCTGCAACTGTAACAATAATTTCAAAAAATCCTGAAGAACTACTCGAAAGGGCAGCAGCTACAAACGCAGTAGTAGCAATTTGAGTTGTTGAAGTTCCTCCAGTTGCTGTTGGTGCAGCAGGAGTTCCAGTAAATGTTGGACTTGCAAGAGGAGCTTTTGCTGCCAAACTATTTGTAATTGTGGTACTAAAACTAGCATCATCATTAATTGCAGCAGCTAGCTCATTCAACGTATTTAATGCACCTGGTGCGGAATCAACAAGTCCTGAAAGTTCTGTTTGAACAAATGCAGTTGTTGCAATCTGTGTAGTATTTGTAGAAGCTGCAGCAGTAGGCGCAGCTGGAGTGCCTGTAAGAGTTGGACTTGCAAGATCTGCTTTTGCAGATATATCCGTAGGAGTATAAGTAAATGCTCCAGTAGTATTATTATATGCAAGACCTGCTGTTCCTGCAGAAGCGGTTGTAGCAGAAAGATCTGTTAAAGCAACTGTTTGAACTTCTGAGCCAGTACTACCACTTACAGTTGGAGTTTGTTTAAGATTACCACTAGCGTCTACTCCTAATTTAATTGTAGTATTTCCTGTACCAATTGTAACCTCTGGCAATTGGATACCGCTCGCTGTAGCTGTTATATCTTGGCCTCCTAACTTTATAGAAGAGCCGGAAAGATATAAATCTCTCCATTTTTTAGACGTACTACCAAGATCATAGGTTACATCTGCACTAGGTAGTATGTTTTGACCTACAGAGGATAAATCAATGGAAGATCCTGTTGGAGAAGCGTCCCAATATCCTTTTGTAGAATTATATGTATATGTGGTATTTCCAACGGTATGCGTATCACCATTGGAAGGACTGTTTGGAAAATTTACTGCTGCCATTTTAGTTTCCTTTTATAATACTCGAGTGAGTCTTATCCATTGAGAAGAATTAGCATCTGTATAGTAGATAAATGTCTTTAATACTTCAGAATCTAACCAAAGATCCCCAGAACTTGGTCCTGATGGAGCTGTCTCTGAAATTGTTACTTTTGGACCTCCTGATCCTGATGGCATTGCTGAAACCCATTGATTCGAAGTGCCATCTTGATAGTAGATAAATGTTTGTAAGTTTGATGTATCAAACCATAAATTGCCAGAATTTGGAGTTCCTGGTGCAGTTTCTGACATTGTAACTGTTGAGCCAGAAGAACCTGCAGGTCCTGTTGCTCCTTGTGGACCTGTTGGACCTGTTGGACCTGTAGGACCTACTACTCCTGTTGGGCCTGCTGATCCTTGTGGACCTGTTGGGCCTGCTGGGCCAATTGAACCTGTTGGACCTGTGGGACCTTCATTAAGTGGACTAAATAATACCCATTGAGAAGAGTCCGAATCTGTATAATAAATATAAGGAGTTGCTTTACTAGAATCCCACCATAGATCTCCTGCACTTGGAGAGCCAGGGGCTGTTTCAGAAATACTAACATTTGCTCCTCCACTCGATACAACCGCCTGTACAAAAGCTGTAGTTGCTAGTTGAGTACTGTTTGTACTAGATACGGCAGTAGGAGCTGTTGGAGTACCGGTAAGAGCTGGACTTGCTAATGGTGCTTTTCCGTTCAAAGTACTTGTTACAGTTGTACCAAAATTAGCATCGTCATTTAACGCTGCTGCTAACTCATTAAGTGTATCTAAAGTTCCTGGGGCAGTATCAATTAAATCATCTACTGCTGTTTTTACAAAAGCTGTTGTGGCAATTTGAGTTGTATTTGTACTAGACGCTGCAGTAGGAGCTGTTGGAGTACCGGTCAAAGCCGCATCTAATAATGTAGCAAATGTAGAATTTGCTGTAGCAGTTTGTAGATATGAACTCAAATCAACTGGGGAAGAAAAATCTACAAAATTACTACCATCAAATACTTTTGTCGTACTTGTTGTTGGATTGAAGTGTAAGTCTCCCGTACTTGGAGCCGATGGAGTACTAGTTTGTACAAATACTTCTGCTCCAACTCCTGGAGGGTTTGCTTGTACCCATTGATTACTATCCCCATCAGCATAGTACACATAAGTTTTTAAGTTTGAACTATCAAACCAAAAATCTCCTGAAACAGGATTACTTGGAGCCGTTTCAGAGACAGTAACTGTAACTCCATTACTGCCAGAAGTTCCTTGTATACCTTGAGGACCTTGTATACCTTGAGGACCTTGAGGGCCAGTAGATCCTGTAGGACCTGTTGGACCTGTAGATCCTGTTGGACCCGTTGGACCTGTAGGTCCTGTAGGTCCAGTTGGACCTGCTACTGTGCTATTTGCACCTGTTGGACCTGTTGGACCTGTTGGACCAATTGAGCCTGTTAATCCTTGTATACCTTGAGGACCCTGAGGACCTGTAGGACCTGTTGGACCCGTAAATCCTACTCCACCAGATAAATCACTAATAAAACTATAAGAAGATCCGCTCCATTTGTATAGTCTCGCATTTTCTGCATTTTGTACGTTTCCAGTTTCAATTATTGCAAATTCACCAGCATTAATTCCTGATGGACTCGTATCCGCATTAAGTGCAGATACAGAAGAATAAGTCTTTGCTATAATAAATCCTTGACCTGTTGGACCCGTTGGTCCTGTAGCTCCAGTAGGACCAACTGGTCCAACTGCACCTGTATCTCCTATTCTAACAGCTGCAATACTAACTATATCTGTAGCTAATATTGTACCTGTATCAGATGCTTCGACTACTTGTACAGTTATTGTTAGAGGTTGTGCAAAAAAATTACTTGGAATAGAAAGACTGGCTGTATCAGAGTTTGCTCCAATACCGTCAGTAAAACTTGTTTCATCAGTAAAAGCACTGCCTCCTCCTGTAAATTTAAAATATGCATCTGTAAAATTATCTGACTCGGCAGATAAAGTAATAACACCAGAAGGAGAAGGATTTAATCCATCTTTATCATAGTTAACTACTGTACTAGAAGCTGAAACAGTAACGCCTTTAAACGGTAAACCTTGAGGCCCTGTTGGACCAACATTTGAGTACGCTAAAGATGTGAAAACTGTATTTCCATCTCCAACTTTAAATGCATCGGTATCAGTTACATATCCTAGTTCGCCAACAGCAAGAATAGGATTTGCACTTGTCCAATTAGCAAGTGTATCTCTTCTTATCTGAATTTGAACTGCCATTATGCATTGCCTCCGTCAAAATGATGAGTTGCAAGAGTTCTAGTTGTATTTGCAAGTCCTCCGTCTAAATTTGATGCACCGCCTCCTTGTGCTACAGCAGTTGTTACGTATGCTGTGGTTGCTATTTGAGTATTATTTACAGACGCTGCTGCTGTTGGTGCAGTTGGAATACCTGTCATTGCTGGCGAATTTAGTTGTGCTGTGCCAGAAAAAACTGAATTAACAAATGCAGTCGTTGCTATCGCTGTGCTATCATCAGAAGAACTAACAGTTGGAGCTGTCGGACTACCTGTAAGAGCTGGACTCGCTAACGGAGCTTTTGTTGCAATAGAGTTGTTAATAGTTGTAGCAAAACTACCATCATTTGCTATTGCTGCTGCTATTTCATTTAATGTATCTAGTGTTCCAGGCGCAGAATCAATAAGATCTGAAACTGCTGCTTGTACAAACTCTGTAGTTGCGACTTGCGTCGTGTTTGTTGCCGCAGCAGCTGTAGGAGCACTGGGTGTTCCTGTAAATGTAGGGCTTGCAATATCTGCTTTTGCTGTTAAGTCTGTTGGAGTAAAAGTAAAACTTCCTGTTGTATTATTATACGTAAGAGCACTTACTCCTGCAGAGTTACTTGTAACAGATATGTCTGTAAGTTCAATTTTCTTTAGATTTTGTACGTAAGTATCAACAGTTGTTGATGAATAAATAAAAAGACTCGTTGCACTTAAACCTACACCTGCTTTTGTATTCGTAGCAGTATTTGTAGTAGATAGTGTTCCATTTGGGTCTACAAAATATTCATCACCTGCTTGCAGTCCGCTGAAGCCAGTAGCAGCTCCAGAAATAATAACAGTTACAAAACTTCCTGCTGTTGCTAATGAAGTAACAAAACCTACAAATCTTTTCGCATCCTGTAAACTTTGAACTTTTCCATTACTATTTAATTGTACAGCAGCAGGAGCACTACCAATATCCAATCCTTCTAGCTCGAAAGTATGACTTAGAGTTTTTTGTGTTCCTCTTGCTGCAAATCCTCTGTCCAAGATAGTAGATGCAAGATTAGGAGGAATAACATTTACTGCTTCTCCTATTGCAGTATTATCAGGAAGAACTATACCACCTGTTGAAGGTTCTGCACTTATAACTGTTTGAGGCTCTCCAGCTTCCCCTGATCCCATCTGAATAGAGCCAGGGCCTGTAAAAATATCTCCAACATATAAGTTTGCAAAAGGTTTCTCAGGCGCTCCTAAATCATTTCCCGAGAAAAATGCACCGCCTTGTTTTGTAAGTTTAGACTGCTGATATGTTGTTTCACCAGCATGTCTTGTAAAAGCTAAAGACGATGTTGTTCCTGTTGTTGCATCGCTTGGATCTGTTCTAGTGTTTATTATTGCAGCAGAAGCAGGCTGAAAACCTACTTCTGTTTGTATATTTGCATTACCAGATCGCGTAATATTACCCTCTAAACTAATAGTACCTGTTAACGTAGGACTTTGTTTAGGAGCTTTCGTAAAAATAGTAGTATTAATAACCTGAAAATTGCTATCAAGCTCGACATTGCTTAATGCCGAGCTTTTTAACGTTTCTGGTATATCAAGACCACTTTGTGCGGTATTAACGCGAAGAGTAATTGGCATGATTTATAGTTCGTACTGCTTCCAGAAATCTGGTGTAGCATCTGCAAACTGGATCGACCAAGTAATTTGCAGGCTATCTGCAGGCTGTTTTGTTACAATTGCAAAAGTAGTTCTGCACAACATTGTTTGCGGATAATGCCATCCTTTTGTCCAATCCTGTATATAATTTGTACCAGCTCTTTGAATTTGCGCATTTGCTGGTCTTCCGTCCCAGTGATTAAATATTCCTGCTTCTACAACAGGAATTGCACTATCTTTACTCGGTGAATTTTTGGGAAAGAGAGCAATGAATACAAGTCGATCTCCTCTTTTCTTATTCACAAAAGTAGGCACTTCAGTAGTAACTCCAGATGCAGTATGTTCTTTTACGAAATGTGTTTGACCCTGTTCCGCATAGTTTCCTGTTTTTGTAGTTACACCAGTATAAGTTTGTGCATTAGGGATACCATTTGCAGAACCAGACTGTGCTTGTGCTGGCCAACCAGAAGCTAAACCAATACCATCATATGTCGATACATATTGCTTGTTTGCGGTATCAGCACCTGAAGATGCTGAATTACCAAACATATATGTTACTGTTCCCGCACCTTCATTGGTTGTTGTTGTGCTACCAGCAGCAGTTGCTCTACCCATACCTGCAATTGATGCAGCAGTAGTTCCTCTTCCTTCTGCAAATCGTACATCGCTTCCAAAGAGTGAATTATTTACATCGTTTGTCAAAGTATTACTACCTTGTCCGATAGTAGAAATTTCACTTGGAATTGATCCTTGGAATAAATCAGTTACAGAAGATCGTGCTCCACCTCTACCTGGATTACTTGCACCAGTTCCAGCGGGAGGATTTGTAACATCTCCAACTTTTTGCCAATGAGTAGGGCTAGCTGAAGGAAGATTGCCTGTATTTGTTCCTACATTTATTGATCTATACCAAACTTTAGAGGCTCCTGTACCTTCTGTAGCATAGTCTCCAAATGCATAGTTTGTTCCTGCGACATATGCGGCTATTTGTGCTGGATCTCCACCATCATATCCTTGACAGTTTCTTCCTCCTCCTGGTCTAACTCCTGCTTCATCTGACTTAGCAAAAGTTGCAGGATAATATACAGTTTCTCCATCTGGGGCAACTGTATCAGAAGGCTGAGTATTTCCCATGTCAATACGGCCATTATAAAATCTGGCTCGTGAAGATCCTGTTGTTGAGAATGTTTGATCTGCTCCGGAAGCTTTTGTTGTGCCTGCACCATATGCTCCATCTTCAGGAACAAAAGCAAAAGCTCCAATTGTGACTTCATTTTCTAACCGCCATTCTGCTCCTTCTCTTACTGTTCCTCCAAACTTACCTGTGGCAGAGTTAGCTGAAAGGCCAGCACTGCTATCTGCAGGAAGTCCAAGACTAATATCAACATGATCTAAGTTAGCAACAGGGAAAGTTGTAACCGCTGTAGTATTTACACCTTCTTGCCATGTGTCGCCATCGCTTTGTTGAGTTGTTTCTGTAAAAGTGCCATTAGCATTTTGACGGATACCGTAACCAATATTCTTAGTAAAACGGCCTTTAAATTCATCAGTGCTAGTGGTCATATCATATTTACCAGTTCCAATACCCATGAATCTCATCATTTTTGGCGTGGTATGATTGATATTTCCTCCCGAAGCACCTGACCCGTTACCATTGGTATCTATCATTCTTCCAACAATGTGAGCAAGGCCGTGCTTCATCAGCTTATTACGTATTGTTTTATGGTGCTTAACCCTTCCATCATCACCTCTCAAAACAATATTTACAGTGCCCTGTAGTTGTCCGTGTTCTTGATACATAATTATCTCCTATACGCTTGGGAACCGAATAGTTCCAAAGAATTCCTCTTGACCGACATATGGTTCCAAAAGATAATCCTCTACATAATTTTGGTTAAACAAATATCCGTCGGTCAAAGAAGAAGTATTTGAATTATGTGCGGATTGTGATAAAGTTCGAGCCTCTTCAGACTTAAACCTTAGAATATCATTAATTCTTGACTCTAAAAAAGGCGTTGCTTTAGTTGCAAGTGCTCCTCTCAAAGCAAAAAGTATTCCTTTAAATACGTCTTGCGATAAATTCACTTTATGCGGTACTAAAGTACTAATTTTTGTAATATTTTTAGATTTTTGAATTAATTTGCTTGGCTTAAGAATTAAACCAGATGTACTTTTATAGGTTGTAGCTGTGCTTGCTTTAATATTTCTTAAAACTGCATATGCTGGTCGTACTAGATTCTTTGAAGCAAGTCGTGAGTTTAATGCATCTTTATTTAAGAATCTTTCTAATCGATTGTGCCCTCTTCCGGTTGTTGTTAACATTCTTAAGATATAAATAATATCTAGTATTGGGGTCTTACTTACTGCCCTAGATACAGGTAAGACTGCTCTTGCAGGAAGAAGAACATTTTTAGTTCTATTTGTTGTAAAAAATCCTGATTTAGTTATAAAAACTGAAAAAGGAGTTTTAACTCCAGCTATAGTATCTAGCCTATGTAGTTTATAAGCTATATCAAGTCTGGAACTTTTTGAAATAAATTTTTGGTATGGAAAAAATGCTCTTGCTGGAAGAATAGCATTTCTTCCAACTTGTGCATCTTTTGGTACATTAAAATCAAAACCAAAAAGTATACCAGATTTATTTCTCTCTGGGTTTCTCAATCCAACAGCAGAAGGCTTAGTAGTTAGTGTTGAATCTTTTCTATCTATGTTCTCTGATATTCTTGCTCTTATAGCTCTCCAAAATCCTTTACTAATTGAAGAGCTTTTAAACGTTCCTGCACTCTCCTGTAGAATATGCGGGCCTGTAGAAATAATATCAAGTAAACCAGTATTAGTACTATGGTTTACTACATTCATATATTTTTCTGGAACAACACTATTGATTTGCGTAAGAGTAGGAAATACTATTCCTTTTATTTGTACGTCTCTTAATTGTCCCTTGCTGTTCCTAACTTTTCCAATAACTTTTGTTATTTTTCCTGTATCTCCAGACGTAGTAGAGGACTTACCTAGCTTTGGAAAAACAGTAATATTCTGTTGTGTTTTTAGTAGTGTGGGTACTAATACTCCCTTTATAACTAAAGATCGATGGCTTATAATATTCTTATTCGGCGCTTTTTCTACATGTTTAAAAAATCTTCTTATATCTGGATTCTGATTCATTGACAAAGAAACCGTTGTGCCCACAGGTTTCTTTCCAATAGTTTTAAAGTTATCACTAGCAGATGCTGTTTTATGTGCCTCAAACCTGCCTTTTATAGGACGACTATCTATGAAAGATATATGAGGAACTACAGTTTTAAAAGGCTTAAGACTAACCTCTTGGTTACTAACATTTCCTCTACTCGAAAGTCCCTTTGTTAGTGATCTGAAAGCGGAGGATCGCTTTACTAATTTATGCGCTTCAAATCTGCCTTTTATAGGACGACTATCTATGAAAGTTCGAACTGGAAGTGAGACTTCCCCAACTGTCTTTAAAAAAGTTAATAAAAAATCTTTATTTTTAGTATTAAAACTTAAAGACAGTCTTGAAGATAATACTCTGTTTTGTTCTCGAGTTATTCTTTGATTAAAGCTAACTTTATGTGCTTCAAATCTACCTTTTATAGGTCTACTATCGAAACTTATTTTATGTTGAGGCTCGTGTATGGGCCTAATTTCAGGATCTGCATTAGTTATAGTTTTTGCAGTAAATACTTTTTGCCGATCAAGTGCATAAATTGAGGAGGACATTCCTGTTTTATGTGCTTCAAATCTGCCTTTTAGAGGTCTACTATCAAATCTAGTTATAGACTTTTTCTGCAGAAACATTTCTGGTCTTTCTGGTTTTGAACCCAATAAACTTCTTGCTATGGGAGCTACATTTGCAGAAATTTCTGGTGTTGTTTTTATAAGTAATCTGCTTCTCTTTACTTGAAAAAATCGTCCAGAAAATAATTCTCTTACTCCTGTAGTATTTGAAATTGCTGTTTCAAAATTAATAACAGGTTTTGTTTGATTTAACAAACTTTTACTAAAAGGTCTGAGGCGCGGAATAATTGTTGCATCCTCGCTACCTGCTAATCTTTGTGCGACTACTCTTCTTGCTTTTATACTAAAGTCGGAACTTATAGAATATTTTGTTGGAAATCTAGGTGTAGTTCCTTTTAATACATCAGCTTCCGAAAAAAGTGCACGAGAGCTGTGTCTCGATATTGAATTTGTAGTAACTTTCTGTCTTGCTCGAGCAAAACTTGTGCTATCATTAAAAAGAGACAGATCCAGATTAACATTAATAGCAGATCGTGTTCTTTTTAATGTATTAAGTATTACTTTAGTTCTGTCTGGTTGTGATAAACTTACTCTAGTTTTAAATTTATCTGGTATTCGTACAAGGTTTGATACAGAACTTTTTCCAATATTTTTAAATGCTTGTCGATTTATCTGTTCAATATTGATATAAAAATTATGAATTTTTGTATCAAAACTTGCGATAGACTTTTTATCTTTTAGGGTTTGAAGTATATCAACCTTACTGTTTCTCAGTAAAGTATTTAAATTATGTCTTGGTTTTTCAAAAAATTTTGACTGTGTGTTAGTAGTAATTAATTTATTTGTAAAAGGAAATTTTTCTACATCAGACTTATTTTTTGACCTCAATAAATTTATAAGCCTTAAAGGATTTTTTTGATTAAAAAATAAAGGAGGATCTATTCCAATTACTTGATCTGTAAATCCTTTTGGAATAAATTTTTCAACAGTATCTCTATTTACTCCTTTACTTGCCTCAACTCTTTGTAAATAAAATTCTATATTTTGCTTTACCAGTAAACGTTGTTTTACAGGATGGTACAAGTGTGGCAAGGGTAAAAATTTATAGGAAGAAACTCTAGCTGTATCAATGAGAGTATACTTTTGTAATATTGGGTAGTTTACTTTCAAAGTACTCAATATATTTATAGCTGATTGTAATGCTGTAGTTGGTTTTGTTTCTTGTAATTGTTTTACTTTTAAAACTACAGGATATTCTTGTAGTATTGCTGCTTTAAGTTTTGGTAAAAGTAATGATATATTTGAAACTTTTGGCTTATTAACAAGTACAACTACACTTTTCAGCTTTGGAACGTTACGCTGAGAAATATTCTGTATTTTTGGAGTATTAACAACACTTACATTACTTATTTTTGCTTTTGAAAGTAATACTATAGTGGTTAATTTTGGTCCATTTACTAATACAGGATTAGTTATAAACTGGATTATTTTTTTCACTAATCAAAATCTTCTCGTACTCGAAAGTCAATAGTTTGAAAAACTGTCTGAGTACCCGGGCCTAAATCCATTGTAATCTCGCCCTCATAATAACCTGCAACAGTTGTGCTTTCTTGTAAAAAACTACCGAGTCCAAACACAATAATTCCAGAGGTAAGAGTAGATAGACTTCCGTCGTGATTAATAGTTCCACCTGTTAAAATTCCTGTTGTTCCTTTTTTACGAATCTGCATAGTAAGAGTAAGACCAGAAGCGTTAAACGCTGCTCCCGTATCGTCTCGCACTAGAGTAACCTGTAAATTTGCAACAGTATCGTTTTTTACAAGTGAAATTATTTCCGCCATGTTATTTTCCTACTTATTTTTTTAAAAATGGTATCTTGCAGTCTGTATTATATCAACTACCACATAGCTTGTCAAGATATATTTTTATTACCTCCACCTAGGTCCTTCTGCCCAGCAAACTAACGAATATCGAGTACCTCTTGTGATTTCTGTAACTTGATGCATTTGATAACTTGGAAAGACTATAATTGAACCTTGTTCTATAAATTTATCTGGATTAGGCAAGTGTTTAAATTCAAATATTCCTCCATCGTATTCTTTTGGATCACTGAGTTGAACTACTATTGACAGTTTTCTATCAATCATTTTTGGGCTATCCCAGTCAACATCATGATGCCAATTATACTTACAACCTTTTGAATATTCTCCAAACTGAATTGTAGGATAAAAATTTATATCATAATTAAACACATTTCTATTTGCTTCTGTTCCATAATTAGCGATTGTATTATTAATAGTTCGATCATTTGTCCATCCAATATTTGTATTTCTTGCTCCCTCTGTTTTATTATTATCAAAAGTACCTCCCTTTTGCATAGATAATTCTCCTTTTAGTTTTTTTATCCATGCTTCACATTGTGCTTTACTTATAGCTGCTGACCAAAGCTGCCATTGTTCTCTTTTCATATTTAAAATTCCTTTTTAAAGTGCTGCTATTATAAATGCTAGAAGTTCATTGTATCGAACCCCGTAGTGTGTCCCTGCTTTAATTCCTAAACTTGGATTATCTTCTGCGTGATGTTCGTATATAAACATTCCGTATCGTCCTGCATCAAGTCCTTCTGCTGAGAAAGCTGCTTGTAAGTCTTGTGCTATGATACCAAAATGTATTCGAGCATCATCTCCTTTTTCTGCAACTGCTGTCTTGAGTCTGTACTTTCGTAATAATCCTTTTGCTGCAACTGCAACTCGTTTTTCTGCATCTGTTAATTCTTCAATATCTTGTTTTTCAGTTCTATCCGAAGTTTGAATTGTTCCATTTACTGCATGAATATCATCAAACTTAGCACTGCTTGTTCCTAAATCTGGACGATATGATGTTGAAGAGTATCCTGAAGCAGAAAAGTCAGCAGGATATATAGAAGTTGAGCTTAAACCCCAGCCTTTTCCATCTGCTGTATTGAATATACCTACTAGCCCATAATAACTTGAAACTTGAAGACCGCCATTGTAGCTACTTCCACTTCCTTTAAAATAAATTATATTTTTTGAAGTAGCATTACTTGTTGGATTTTCATATCTTAGTAAATAGTTTCCGCTATTACTAGGAGAAGGGTCTGTTCCTCCAAAACCAATATTTCCATTTCCACCAATAATAAGTCTATCTGTACTATTTGTTTGAAGCGTAAGATTTCTCACACCAGAGTTATGTCCAATTTTTACTTCAGTATCATCAAGAGTAAAACTACAAGTGTAAGCACTACTTACACTTGGAGAAGTAAATTTAAATGGAGCAGTTGCAACACTCCCTGTAAAAATATTTACTCCACCGGTAGGATTAAGATTTAAGTCTCCAGATGCATCTATGTCTCCTGCACTTGAAAAAGTTAAGGTATTGCTTGAAATACCTGCACCTGTTGGACCGGTAGGACCCGTGGGACCCGTGGGACCCGTGGGACCTGTTGGACCTCCTGCTGGACCCGTGGGACCGTCTGGACCCGTGGGACCTGTTGGACCTATTGG
>MDTB01091822.1_pt1 | contig 12535 bp, 11 predicted proteins | sample 811161 | NCBI WGS metagenome assembly MDTB01 (sample SAMN05326650, study PRJNA326480) | marine metagenome | isolation source: seawater | place: Mediterranean Sea | collected 2009 | reverse complement strand
TGATGCATCAACAATAAAACAGTTATTTGATGATACTGATTATAAATTAGATGATGTTCGAAAGAAAAAATTAGTAAAACCAATTGCATTAACTCTGCTTCCAGCAGAAATAAAAATGATAGAGAATGTAAAAAAAAGAAAAGAATTTTTTATCCAAATAATATTACCTTTAATTTTAGAGGAAAATAAAAATATAAATTTGGATAGAAAGAGATTATTTAGCATTATCAACAAAAGCAACAACACTGACACTGAAAAAAATTGGTTAGAAAAAAAATATAGACAATATGGAATCCCTTCAAGAGATCTATCAATATTAAAAAGGAGAATGGATATAGTGCCAGTTTCATTAGCTATTGCTCAAGCGGCAAAGGAGACTGGTTGGGGAACCTCAAGATTTGCCCAACAAGGAAATGCTTTGTTTGGACAATGGACTTGGTCTGGCGAGGGATTAAAACCAAAAGATGCAGAAAAAAATCAGGGTCACAAGGTTATGAGATTTAATGTTTTGCAAGCATCTGTTAGAGCATATCAAAGAAATATAAATACTCACTCAAGTTATGAAGATTTTAGATTGGCCAGAGCGAAACTAAGAGACTTGGGGGAGCCTCTAGACAGTATAGTTTTATCTGCTTACCTGGATAAATATGCAGAAACAGGGAATGAGTATGTAAAAGTTTTACAAAAAATTATCAAACAAAATAATTTAAAAGATTTTGATGATGCAAAATTATTACCGTCAAGTATAGCGTTAGAAAGTTTAATCTAAAATATTATCTTATAATAAATTGAGTTCCAAACCATCTCCATTTACCATTATCATTTAGAGAGCAGTTAACCCTTCCTCTTCTAGGTAAAAAAGGTTCTCTAAATTTAATTGTTAGCTCATTATTGATTATTGAAATATTAGATTTTCCCCACTTATCACCCTCATTTGAATAGCAATTTATATTGTTTAAATTTTTTTGAGTATCAAAGAATTTAACTTTAAAATTTGGAGGGTTACTATTATTTGATAATTTTTTTTCCTCAGGTTTCAAGCTTTCATATTCTAGTGGAAAATATTTTACTATTGATTTAAATCTACTTAACTCACCATATTTTTCATTTATAGGAAACCTTGGAAGTTCAAACTTATCTTTGTTTAAATCAATAATCCCAGAGTGCTGCCCAAATGCAATTTCAAATTTTTGAGAAATATAGTCTTTCATAAATTTGGAATATTCTCCAAAAGGATAAGAAAATATTTTTGGAATATAACCCAGTTCATTTTGAAAAATTTGGTCTGCAGTTTTCATATCATTTAAAAATTGATCTTGTGATTTATCAATCAAGTAGTCATGAGAATGCGAATGATGACCAATCATTGTGAATTCATATTTATCTATTTCTTTAATCTGTTCCCAAGTCATATAGCCACTGTTTCCTACAGGTTCTGTTGAAACAAACAGGATGAAGGGTATTTGGTTCTCTTTTAAATAAGGCCAGGCGCTATCATAAAAAGATCTAAACCCATCATCTATAGTGAGTAAAATCTTCTTATTTTTTTTGGAATTGTTAAATTCTTCTATAAACTTTTTTGGATGGTAAAAACTTACATTAGATTCTTTAATTAGTCTAATATGACTTATAAAAACGTCCATAGAGATATTTGTTGATGGGTACTTAAATTCATTAAAGCGGTGATACATTATTGATAATACACCCTCATCATTTGAAAATTTTTTACTATTATTTGCTTGTGCATTTGAGTTAAATGTAAATATAGTTAAACTAGTGAATAAAATAATAATTGATGCAACAAAAGATGATATTTTTTTTATGATCATTAGTGATACTAATATTTATAGTATTACTCACGAAAATAGCAAAATTAATTATGACAAACTAATTATTTTAGTAATTGATTTTTTGAATAATTATAATTTTGAAATGAAAGATATCAATTTAATGTATATAAACAGAGGTCCTGGTAGCTTTGCAGGTATTAGAAACTCTTTATCAATGATTAAAGCAATTCACATGATTAAAAAAATAGATTATTATTCCTTTAGTTTTAATGATTTTAAGGGTGAATCGGATTTAAGTTACAAAAATATACCTAAATTGTGTGAGAAATTTAAAATTGAAAAAAATTTGATTAATCCTATTTATTAGGGTTTAAATTAGAATATGGCAGATAAAATAGAGCAAAAATTTCAGAAAAAAGGTCTTAAATTAACAGATCAAAGAAGAACTATTGCACGAGTGATTCTTGAGTCTAAAGAAGCGTATGGAGAGTCAGACCATCCAGATGTTGATGAATTATACAAAAGAGTTTCAAAAATAGATCCCAAAATAAGCATTGCCACTGTTTATAGAACTGTAAAACTTTTTGAAGAAGCTGGCATATTAACGAAACATGATTTTAAAACAGGAAAAGCTAGATACGAATTAAATGATGACCATAATCATTTGATAGATATTAAAACTGGTGAAATTATAGAATTTGTCGATGATGAAATAAGTAAGTTGCAAGAAAAAATAGCAGATAAATATGGCTATAAGCTTGTTGACCATAAGCTAGAGCTTTATGGGATTAAGAAAAAGTCCTAAAAATATGAGTCAGAAAATATTTATTAAAACATTCGGATGTCAAATGAATGAGTATGACTCTAATAGGATATTAGACTTAGTAAAAAAGATTGGTTATGAAAAAACAGAAATTTATGAGAATGCAGATTGTTATCTGATAAATACTTGTCATATTAGGGACAAATCAAAAGAAAAAGTTTACCATGAAATAGGAAGGGTAAAAAAAAAATTTAGACTTAAAAAGAAACCTTTAGTTATTATTGCAGGTTGTGTAGCACAGGCAGAAAATCAAGAAATGCTTGAAAGAGAACCTTACATTGATTTTGTTATTGGACCACAATCATATCATAAAATTAATAATACAATTCTAAATTATGAAGAACAAAAGAAAAAAATACAAGAAATAGAATTTGATGCAGATTCAAAATTTGACTATCTAAGTAAAATCAAAAACAGCTCTAGTAAAGTTTCATCATTTTTAACAATCCAGGAGGGGTGTGATAAGTTTTGTCATTTTTGTGTAGTCCCATATACACGTGGGCCAGAGTATTCTCGTCCATTTAATCAAATTTTAGATGAGGCTAAACATTTAGCTGACAGTGGCTCAAAAGAAATTATTTTACTTGGCCAAAATGTTAATGCTTATAATAATGATGGATATAGATTATCTGACTTAATTTTAGGCATTGAAAAATTAAATGAAATTAAGAGAATAAGGTATACCACCTCTCACCCAAAAGATATGACTGAGGACTTAATTGAAATTTATAAAAGTTCAAAAAAATTGATGCCACTTGTGCATTTACCGGTACAAAGTGGATCAAATAAAATTTTAAAACTGATGAACAGAAAACATACTGTTGAGGAATACTTAAAAATATATGATATATTAAAGAAGATTAATCCAAAGATTAAATTTTCAAGTGATTTTATAATATCTTATCCTGGTGAAGATGATCAGGATTTTGAATTCACCTGTCATTTAATTGATAAAATTAGATTTATTAATTCATACTCTTTTTTATTTAGTCCAAGACCTGGAACACCTGCAGAAAATCTAAACTTAATTGAAAAAAAAATTTCAATCAAAAGATTAGAAAAAATTCAAAACTTATTATTTGAAAATCAGATCCAAATGAATAAATCGTTGGAAAATAATGTTATTAATGTTTTGGTTGAGAATTTAACTGATGATAAAACCAAAACTTTTGGTAGATCTGAGTATATGACACCAGTAATATTTAATGGTAACAAGAGTGATATAGGAAAAGTTGTGCAAGTAAGAATTAATAAAAGTAATAGAACTACTTTATTTGGAGAAATAGTGAGCAATTCCAATCAGAAAGTTGCGTAAAATTTGAGCAGTATTAGAAAAAAAGATATCGACCAAACATTAAACTTTGTTTACTCAGATAACAATACTTTGAGCGTTATATTCCACGATAATGATTTGTTGATGGGTGTTGTTGGCGAATTTAATAAAAACTTACAGGAGTTAGAAAAAGTTACAAAATGTAGCCTATATTCCAGAGGAAATTCTATTCTTATAAAATCAAATCCTGAAACAAATGAAAAAGTTAAGAATGCTATCAAATTTTTGGCCAATCAATTTATTAATAATGGAAGTATTGAAAATAAAGATATACTTTCATCTGTAGACAAATTTATGATTAATGAAAAAGTTAAAAACAACAATATTACCGATATAATCAGAACTCCAAAAAAATCCATAATACCAAGATCTGAAAAACAAAAAAATTATGTAAGAGCTTTAAGGCAAAAAGATATAATAATTTCAGCTGGACCTGCTGGAACAGGCAAGACTTTTCTAGCAGTTGCAGTTGGTTTAACTATGCTTTTAGAAAAAAAAATTGAAAGAATAATTTTGTCTAGGCCTGCAGTCGAGGCTGGGGAACGTTTAGGATTTTTACCTGGTGACATGAAAGAAAAAGTGGACCCTTATCTAAGACCATTGTATGACTCATTATATGACCTTTTTGATTTTGAAAAAATTCAAAGAATGATAGAAATTGGTGACATCGAAATTGCACCCTTAGCATTTATGAGAGGCCGGACACTTAAAAATTCTTTTGCAATTTTAGATGAAGCACAAAATGCAACGGATACACAGATCAAAATGTTTTTAACACGTCTAGGTGAAAATTCAAAAATTGTAGTTAACGGAGATCCTACTCAAATTGACCTACCAAATCAAAATATGTCAGGATTAGTTAAATCAAAAGAGTTACTTGGACATTTAAAGGAAATATCTATAATTGACTTTGATCACTCTGATGTAGTAAGGCACCCACTTGTTTCAAAAATAGTAAAAGCATACTCAAATAATGATTAGTGTTAATGTCTTCTCTGAAGAGAAGGCTTGGTCAAAAAAGCTTAAAAATAAAGATCTTTTTTTTAAACAAATATGTAAAGCATTTCCAAAAAAATATAAATTTTTGAAAAAAAGAGTTTCTTTTACTGTTCTGCTTTCAAATAATAAAAATATAAAAAAATTGAATAAGAATTTTAGAAATAAAAATAAACCAACAGATATTCTATCTTTTCCATTAGATAAGAAGTTTAAAGTTTCAAAAAATAAATATTTAGGAGATATTATTATAAACTATAATTATTTAAATAAACCTAAATCTCAAGACTTAAATAAATTTCAAGAAAAAGTAACAAAAATATTTATTCATGGCTTTCTACACCTTCTTGGTTTTAATCATATTAATGATAATGATTACTCTCAAATGTTAAAAGAGGAGATTGCTTTATACAAATTAGTAAAACTAAAAAGTAAATTAAATTGAATAAAAAAATTTTTATTGAGTCAACTCTATTAATTTTTTTGGGTGCTATGAGCTCTTTAAGCTTACCTCCATTTAATTATTTATTAATTAACTTCTTTACTTTAAGTTTATTTTTTATTTTTTTAATTAATAAATCCAAAATTACAAAAAACAAAACTGTATTTATATTTTATGGTTGGTTATTTGGATTTGGTTATTTCGTTAGTAACTTGTATTGGATTTCAATATCTTTGACATTTGACCCAAATTTTGAATTTTTAGTTCCCTTTGCAATAATATTAGTACCAGGATTCTTAGCTATATTTTATGCTATGGTTACTTATTTATTTATAATTTTCAAATCAGAGAAAAACTTAAGCTCTTTTTTCCTTTTTTCCTTAATATTTGGAATAGTAGAATATTTAAGAGGAACAATTTTGACAGGATTTCCCTGGAATTTAATAGCCTATAGTTTTTCTAATCATCTTGAAATTATAAATATCACATCAATTATTGGTATTTATAGTTTTAACCTTTTTTGTATTTCACTTTTTGTAAGCCCATCTATAATTTTTTTAAAAACTAGTAAGATTAATATTTCAGTTTTTATTGCATTTTTTATAATCACTTTTTCCTTTTATTTTTATGGTTCACAAAACTTTAATAAATTTAATAATGCTGAAGCAAAGAAACATGACTATAAAATAAGAATTATAAGTTCTAATATAAGTATAGATAGATACTATAATAATGCAGACCCCATTATAGTGATTGAAGAACTAATTCAAATTAGTTCGCCTGAAAAAAATGAAAAAATAATTTTTGTTTGGCCAGAGGGTATATTGCCAGGTATTTCTCAAAATCAAATGAAGGAATACAAATGGCTATTTGAAAATAAGTTTGATGCAAAACATTTGCTAGCTATTGGGATTAATAGTCAAGCACATGAAGAACAAGGTATTAAATATTTCAACTCATTTTCAATATATAACCAAAATTTTGACTTAATAAGCTCTTACAACAAGATTAATCTAGTGCCTTTCGGAGAATTTCTCCCTTTTGAAAAAATATTAAAAAAAATTGGTTTTAAAACAATTACTAATAATTATCAATCATACTCAAAAGGTGAGAAAAGAAATATAATTCAAGTAAATAAAGACAACTATTCATTAAAAATATTACCCCTGATTTGTTATGAAATAATTTATTCAGGAAAAATTTTTGATAATAGTGATTTTGATTTTATAATAAATATTTCTGAAGATGGTTGGTTTGGTGAGTCTATCGGTCCACAACAGCATTTCATTCATAGTCTTTTTAGGGCAATTGAAAGTGGAAAATATATTCTAAGATCAGCCAACAACGGTGTAACAGCAATTATAAACCCCTTAGGAGTTGTCGAAAAAAAGGTCGATATAAATCAATCTGGTTATGTTGATTTTACTGAGTCAAAAAAACTTGAACCAACACTCTATTCAAAATATGGAAATAAAATTTTTGTATTAATAATTTTATTGTATATTTTCATTATATTTTCATTTAATAAAATCAGAGATGAGTAATTTAAAAAACTATCTTTTTACCAGTGAGTCCGTATCCGAAGGACATCCTGATAAGGTATCTGATAGAATTTCAGATATGGTTGTTGATAGTTTCATATCTGGTGATCCGTATTCTAGGGTTGCTTGCGAAACATTAACTACAACAAACAAGGTTGTTCTAGCAGGTGAGGTAAGAGGTCCTGAAATAAAGAAAGATGAATTAATCCAGAAAGTAAGAAACTGCATAAAAGATATAGGTTATGATCAAGAAGGTTTTACTTGGAAAGAGGCTACAAAAATTGAGAGTCATTTACATTCTCAATCTGAAGATATAGCTATGGGTGTAGACTCTTCAGGAAACAAAGATGAAGGAGCTGGAGATCAGGGTATAATGTTTGGCTATGCCTGCAATGAAACTGATGTACTTATGCCAGCACCAATTCATTATTCTCATAAAATTTTAAGATTAATGGCTGAAGACAGGAAATCCGGAAAATTAAAAAATATTGAGCCAGACTCTAAAAGTCAAGTTACGTTTGAATATGTTGATGGAAAACCATTTAAAGTAAAATCTGTAGTTATCTCTTCCCAACATTCATCTGAAGTAAATCAATCCCAAGTACGAGATCTGTTAAAACCTTATATGATTCGATCAATACCTGAGAAGTTTCTAGAGGGTTTCAGAGATGAAGAGTTTTATGTTAATCCCACTGGGAATTTCGTTATAGGTGGCCCCGATGGTGATTGCGGTTTAACTGGAAGAAAAATAATTGTCGATACTTATGGAGGGGCTGCTCCGCACGGAGGTGGTGCATTTTCAGGCAAAGACCCAACTAAAGTTGATAGATCAGCAGCTTATGCAGCCAGATACATAGCTAAAAATATTGTTGCATCAAAAATTTCAAAAAAATGTTTAATTCAATTAGCTTATGCAATTGGAGTTTCAAAGCCACTTTCTATATATGTAGATCTTTTTGATAATGATTTGGAAAAGAATAAATTTGTTGTTAAAAGCATCGAAGATAACTTTGATTTAAGCCCGAGAGGAATTAGGGAAATGTTAGATTTAAATAAACCTATATATGAAAAAACTTCTGCTTACGGTCATTTTGGAAGAACACCTGAAAAGGATGGTGCCTTTTCTTGGGAAAAAACTGATAAAATAGGCATTTTTTCGAAATAGTTAGAGTTGAATAAAAGAAAAACTTTATTATATTGATCTAAAATTATTGAATTTTACAAAATGGGCATAAGCCCATTTTTTTTTGGAGTAAATAAAAATGCTAAATAAAAGAGCAGATAAACTTGAACTGATAAGAATTGCCGAAGCCGTAGCGCTTGAAAAATCTATTGATAAAGAACTTATAATTAACTCAATGGAAACAGGAATTGCTAAGGCTGCAAAATCAAAGTTTGGACAGGATAATGAAATCAAAGTTTCGATTAATAGAGATAATGGTGATATCGAAATATTTAGAAAATTAATTGTTGCAGAAAATCCAGAAAATTCAAACATGGAAATTAAGCTAGAAGACGCAATTAATCTTGATGATACTAACAAAAATAAATCAATAGGAGATGAAGTTTTGCAACCATTACCAGCTTTTGATTTTGGAAGAATTGCAGCCCAGATTGCAAAGCAAGTAATTAGTTCTAACGTAAGAGATGCTGAGCGTGAGAGACAATTTAATGATTTTATTGATAAAAAAGACACAATTTTAAGTGGGATTGTAAAAAGATTAGAATTTGGAAATGTAATAGTCGACTTAGGTAGAACAGAAGCAATAATTCAAAAAAATGAGTTGATACCAAGAGAAAACATAAAAGCAGGAGATAGAATTAAAGCTTACTGTTTTGATGTACGAAGAGAACAAAGAGGACAGCAAATTTTTCTATCTAGGGCACACCCAAAATTTATGGAAAAGCTTTTTATTCAGGAAGTGCCTGAAATTTATGATGGGCTTATTGAGATAAAGTCTTCATCAAGAGATCCTGGTAGTAGAGCAAAAATTTGTGTCAAAGCTATTGATGCATCACTAGATCCAGTTGGAGCCTGCGTAGGCATGAGAGGATCAAGAGTTCAAGCTGTTGTAAATGAACTTCAAGGTGAAAAAATAGATATTGTAAATTGGTCTGAGGATCCAGCAATTTTGGTATCTAGTGCTTTGTCCCCTGCCGATGTTTTAAGAGTTAACGTTGACTCTGAGAGAAAAAAATTAGACGTGATATTAACTGAGGAGAACCTAAGTAAAGCCATTGGTCGAAGAGGTCAAAATGTGCGACTTGCTACAAAACTACTTAATTTCGAAATTAATATTATGACAGATCAAGAAGACTCAGAGAGAAGGCAGCAAGATTTTAAAGAAAAAACAGAAAATTTTGTAAAAAATTTAGAACTTGATGAAACACTTGGACAACTACTTGTTGCAGAAGGATTTGCTACAATTGATGATATAAAAGACAGTTCAGTTGAAAATTTAACTAAAATTGAGGGAATTGAGGAGGACACTGCTAAAGCACTTATTGAAAGGTCAAAAGATTTCCATAAAAAAGATCAAGAGGATATTTCAAAGAGAATTAAGGAGCTAGGTTTAGGTGAGGCATTGATAAATTTAAAAGGTCTTACACCTGGTATGCTAGTTACATTAGGTGAGCAAAAAATTCTCTCATTAGAAGAGTTTGCGGATTTAGCTTCTGATGAACTTACTGGAGGTTATGATATTATTAAAGGAACAAAAATAAGAATTGAGGGATATTTAGAAGATTTTGCACTTTCAAAGGAAGAAGCTGATGAGTTGATTATGTCAGCTAGAAGAATAATTTATAAAGATTAAGAGATGAGCTATGGAAAAAAAATTAAAACTATCAATATCTGGCAAAACCAAAAAACCCTTAAAAAATATTGATGTCAATAAATTTTCAGGTAAACGATCTGTAGTAATAGAAAAATCCAACAACAAGTTAGTAAAAAGAGGAAGTTCATTTGTATCTAAAAAACCTCTTTTTGAGTCTAAATTTAAATCTAACGCAAGTGATTTTGAAAAAAGAAAATTAGCTGAACAAAGAGCCACCAAAAGATTGAAAGATGAGTCAAACGTAAAAGATAAAAAGATAAAAATTGGGACAAAAAAAAGAGAAGTTAAATTAACTGTTTCTAGGGCATTAAGTGATGAAATCGAGGCGAGAGAAAGAAGTTTGGCATCAGTAAGAAGAGCACGCGAAAAAGAAAACAAAAATCAAAATAAAGAACAAAATAATGAAAACCTTAAACAAATAAAAAGGGATATAAATATACCTGAAGCCATTACCGTGAGAGAGCTAGCAAATAGAATGGCAGAGCAGTCAAGTAATGTAATAAAGTATTTATTTGGAATGGGTGTTACAGTTACGATTAATCAAACATTAGCTGCTGATACCGCAGAGTATTTAGTAAAAGAATTTGGACATAATCCGATAAGAGAGGAAAAAGCAGAGGAAATAATAAAAAAAATTAAAGCTTTAAGAACAGAAAATCTTAAAAATAGACCTCCAATTGTAACCGTTATGGGCCACGTTGACCATGGTAAAACCTCTGTGCTAGATGTCTTAAGAAGTGCAAATGTTGTATCAGGGGAATTTGGTGGTATCACCCAGCACATAGGAGCTTATCAAATTGACGGCCAAGGGAAAAAACTAACTTTCATAGACACACCTGGTCATGCTGCTTTTACAGAAATGAGAGCAAGAGGATCGAAGTTAACTGACTTAGTTGTATTAGTAGTTGCTGCGGATGATGGTGTTAAACCACAAACAGTCGAATCAATAAAGCATGCTAAGGCTGCAAATGTTCCGATTGTAGTTGCAATAAACAAATGTGATCTGCCAGAAGCTGACCCACAAAAAATTAAAAATCAATTATTAGAGCATGAATTAATTGCTGAAGATCTATCTGGAGATACTTTAATGGTTGAGATCTCAACAAAGACAAAAAAAAATCTAGATAAACTAATTGAGTCAATAATCCTCCAAGCTGAGATTTTAGATCTTAAAACAGATTATGAGTCTAAAGCAACAGGTATAGTTTTAGAATCAAAAATAGATGTTGGTAGAGGACCAGTTGCAAATATAATTGTAACAACTGGAATGCTTAAAAAAGGAGATTTTTTTGTAAGTGGTTTAAAATGGGGAAAAGTAAGAGCTATCATAAATGATAAGGGTGAAAATATAGATGAAGCTTCACCCTCAACGCCAGTGGAAATTTTAGGAATTAATGGTGCATCAAAAGCGGGAGATGATTTTATTGTTTTAGAAAGTGAAAAAGAAGCTAAAATGTTAAGTGAAAACAGGGCTCAAGAAAAAAAAGAAGGTAACCATCCAATATCTTTGACAACACAAGAATCTGCCTTTTCAAAAAATTCGTCAAAAGAACTCAATATGATTATCAAATCGGATGTACATGGATCCTCCGAGGCAATTAAAAATGCTATTAGTCAAATTACTCACGATGAGGTTAAGCCAAAAATAATTTTAGCTGATATAGGGATGGTGACAGAGACAGATGTTACTTTAGCTAAAGCATCGAATGCCGTTCTAATAGCATTTAATGTTAAGCCGAGTAAAGAGGCAAAAAAGCTTGCCGAAAATGAAAAAATTAAAATTTCATCTTACAATATAATTTATGAAGTTTTAGATTTCATAAAAAAAAAGATGTCAGGATTATTAGCACCGGATCTACAAGAAAAAATTACTGGCACAGCGCAAGTTTTAGAGATTTTTAAAGTTTCTGGAGCAGGTAAAGTTGCTGGCTCAAAAGTAACTGAGGGCGAAATAAGTAGTGCATCAGATGTAAGGGTTATTAGAGACGGTTCTATTATTTATACTGGAAAGGTTTTGTCAATATTTAGAGAAAAAGATCAAGTTAAACAGGTCAGTAGTGGCCAAGAATGTGGTATTACTATGAAAGATTATATGGATTTTAAAAAAAATGACACCATAGAGGCTTTTAGCGTAACATCTACTGAAAGGTCGATTTAATGGCAGATCGAATAGGAAAACCTATATCACAAAGACAGTTAAGAGTTGGAGAGATGATTAAGCAGTCTTTAAGCATGATTTTTATTAGAAATGAGGCTAAAGTGCCCAATTTAGAAACTAACACTATAACAGTTACAGAAGTAAGAATGAGTCCTGATTTAAAAATAGCAAAAGTGTATGTTCTTCCACTGGGAGGAAAAGATGCAGAGGAAACTATATATGTTTTAAAAGAATACTCGTTCTTAATACGAAAAATTTTATCACAAAAAGTGTTTATGAAATTTTTACCAAAATTACTTTTTAGAAAAGATGAGTCTTTTGAGTATGCAGAAAAAATAGAAAACTTAATAAAACAAACAAATGAGTAGAAAGTAAGAGTTATGAACAAAAAAGCACAAGAATTAGCAACGCATGATAAGGATACAGGTTCCTCGGAGGTACAAATTGCTTTGTTAACTGAAAAAATTGAAACCCTCTCTAAACATATTAAGCAATTTAAAAAGGATAAACATTCATCCGTTGGATTGTTGAGAGCGGTAAATAGAAGAAAGAAATTGTTAGAATACCTGAAGAAAAATAAAATGGATTCTTACAAAAACGTACTGTCGAAATTGA
>MDTB01086311.1_pt1 | contig 12536 bp, 12 predicted proteins | sample 811161 | NCBI WGS metagenome assembly MDTB01 (sample SAMN05326650, study PRJNA326480) | marine metagenome | isolation source: seawater | place: Mediterranean Sea | collected 2009 | reverse complement strand
TCTCCCGGTAGTTGAGCGATTAGCGTGGCGCTGTTTGAAGAACTGTTGATAACAGTATGAGACCAAGATTTATCTCTTCCATTTTTTTCGATAATCTCTTTCAGAGATACTTTTTCCTTGTTAGCCTCTTCTTGATTATTTGAAGAAACACCATCACCGGCAAGAATTCTTTTTACATTGGCATCAGCTATCAATCTCTTATTAGATTCATAATATTCAGGTTCAATTCTTTTGCGTTTTTGAGAATCAATTATTGCCTCAGCTAGTTCAAAGTCTTCTTCATTATCTATATCAACAGTGGAATAACCTTTCAATTCATAAAAGCCTATCGAACCATCTCCTCCATGGTAACCCGCTCCAAATTTATCCATATTTTCTCTAAACTTATCGCAATTCCAACCCATAATTCCGCAAGCATAAGCTTTTACAGGGGTAAGCATTTGAGAAGGTGGTGTCTGTGATTTCTGATCAAAATTAATTGGATTTGTATCGAATAATGCTTCAATTTGAATGTTTGTTGTAGAAATCATAGTTTCAGAACCAGATTCAAACATTTCTTTCAAAAAAGAATCAATTTCTTCACTTGTAATAAATGGAGAGGTGGGTAAAAGCTGAAGCAAAACATCGCATCCAACATTATTGATGAAATCTAAGGAGAAATCATCATTCGTTGCGTCATCAGTGGATAATTTCGAATCTCTTTTATAAAACTTTATTCCATTTTGTTCTGCAATTTCTTTAAAGATATCAGATTCTGAATTTAGATAAATATCCCCTGTTAAACTTGAGGATTTCGCGGCCTCAATAATATGCTGCACGAGCGGTTTAGAATCAAGTAAGCGTATATTCTTATTTTTAACTCGCGTACTTCCCATTCTTGCTGGAATCATTGTTACAACTTTCATAACTTCATCTCCTTAAATTTGTAGCGTAAATATCTTCTATGAGATTCATTATTTGTAAAGCATCATTTAAGGTACCATTTCTAATTTCACCGCCTTTAATCGCTTCAACAAACTCATTAAGCTCGTAAACCCAAGAGTTATCTACTTCAAAGACTGAAGTTATCTCAAGCGGCCTCCCCATACTCTTTTCGATGTCTTCTTGATCTCTATAACCATAAATAAGCTTCTCCGGTGCATAACTTCCTGTAGAGGAAAGAATTCCATCCAAATTGATATACCCTTTCTCAAATGTGAGCTCTAATAAGAATTTATGTTTCCACTGATTTGCTGTTGAGTGTAATGAAGTCAAGATTCCCTTTTCTGATTCAAGAAATACAAATGCATTATCTTCATTTTCAATGTCCCAAAAAACTGAGTCTAAAAAACTCGATCTACATGTAAATTCTTCCTCAGAAAAATATCTAAAGAGGTCAAGCATATGAATACCTTGATCCATGAGAATCCCTCCGCCGGAATATTTTCTATAACTCCTCCAGTTCTTTTGAAAATCCAAACTACCTGCTTTCCCATATACACCTCTCATCCATAGAAGCTGTCCCATAGAACCGCTCTTTATAAGCTTTTTGGCTTCCATTACAGAGTAATGATAACGATGATTAAAACCATATTTTAAAATTTGGTTACTATTCTTTTGGAAATCTAAAATATCAGAAAGCTCTTCTAAGGATAAAGCAGGCGGCTTTTCACAAAAGACATGCTTGCCACTTTGCAAGGCTCGCAAAACATATTCTGAAGACGCGTTAACATATGTTGACACAAATACGCCATCAATATCAGACTCTAGTAGTTCATCAAATGATGAACAAATTTCTACATTAGAATTTATATTCTTATAATCTTTGTCAAATATACAAATTAACTCCGAAGTATCCAGATCTTGAATAACCTTTTCTCTGATTTTTCCCATTTTACCGTATCCAGCAATACCAAATTTAAGCTTCTTCATCTTTTAAATCAAAAACAGTTAAGAGTGAAATTTATTACAGTAAGTTTGGACAGCTTTTTCTAATTCTGGGGATTTATCATACAAACCTATAGTGATCTCTCCTTCAAAATTTGGGAGAATTAATCTCAACTGAGTTGAAGTATTCTTTTTATCCTTTGCTAACGCTGCCAGAAGAAGCTCAGGATCTATGCAAGTTTTTCTATATAGAGATGAGTTATCTTCCAGCAAAGGGTGCATTCTTTTGAAATGTTCTTCAGAAGTTACTCCCAAATTGAAAGCAACATAGTTCGCCATATCCATTCCAATTGTCACAGCAATGCCATGAGGTATTTCATAGTTTGTGGCAGTCTCTATTGCATGTCCAAAGCTATGGCCATAGTTCATAACGTTTCTAGGACCTGTATCAAATTCGTCTATCTCGATCAATTCCTTTTTGAACAGAAGAGAGTCATATATAAAACCTTCCATGACTTTCTTGTTTTGTAAAATCTCTAAAAAGTATTTTTTAATATGGTTGAAACTATCTTTTGAATTAATTGCATGTACTTTTATCATTTCTCCAATTCCAGAATGTAAATCTTTCTTTTCTAAACTATCAAGAAAAGAAACGTCTAAGACGATATTTTTGGGGGGAGTAAAAGTACCTAAAATATTCTTAATTTTTCCAGAATTAATAGAAGATTTAGAGCCAATGCAAGAATCTGATTGAGCTAATAAAGTTGTAGGATAGAAGATCCAATCCAATCCTCTGAACATTGTGGAAGCAAGAAAGCAAGTTATATCTTGAGTTATTCCCCCACCGATAGCAACTAAAGTGTGGCCTCGTTTAAGACCTAAGTAAGTAAGTGCATCTATATATCCAGGAAACTTATCTAAAGACTTATTTTCCTCCGAAGCCTCTATCAACATATGATTGTGGTTAGTAAGTAAATCACCAAAATCATCTCTGTAAAGATTAGCAATATTGTCATCAATAATAAATACTGTTGAGCTTTTGTCATAGGATCTTAAAATTTTTTGCCAAGAGGGAGTGAATTCCACTTTATATGATCCTTTGTGGGATTGAATTACTATATCTCTAGACACGAGAAAATCCTCCATCAATCGGTATATTCTGCCCGGATATATAAGTATTTTTTTCGCTTGCAAGCCAGCAAGCAAAATTGGCTATTTCATCAACTTTACCTAGTCTTTGGATGGGGATAGTTTTCTTAATTTCCTGAATACCCGATTTACCTAAAATACTGGTTGTTAGGTCAGTTTGAATAAATCCTGGACTCAGAGTGTTAACCAAGATTCCTTCCTTCGCTACTTCAGCTGCTAAAGAAGCCGTCATGCCATCCAAACCAAACTTACTCATAGAGTAAGGACCTCTAAATTCTTTGGAAACTTTTCCAAAAATAGAAGAAATATTAACTATCCTCCCCCAGCCTTTATCTATCATATTAGGAAGTACAGCTTGTGTCAGGAGAAAAGGGGATTTTAGGTTTACTTGGATAATCTCATCAAAATCATTTGAAGTAATTTTAACAAATTTATTAATCTTATTTATTCCAGCATTATTGATTAAAATATCAATTTGTTGATCTTTTATATACAGAATAAAATCATCCAATGAATGTTCATCTAAAAAATTAACCTCTTTATAGATGCATCTCTGAGGAAGTTTTGCAGAATTTTTTGTTCCAGTTCCAATTACATCAATCTTGCGACGACAAAGTTCTGAAGCTATGGAATGGCCTATTCCTCTGGTAGCACCAGTCACTAAAGCTCTTAATCTTTGCTTTTTATTTTTCTTTGTTGGCATTTAAATACTCTTCAAGATGGCCTATGTCGTGCCAAGTTTCATGAATAGGATAAACTATAGTATTAAGTTTTTTTTCAGAAAGCCTATTAAATAAGGTAGGCATATCGCAAAATTTATTATCCTCTAAATGGTCTAGCGTTTCAGGATTGAGTACGTAGACTCCTGCATTAACATTTAATTGAATTTTTGGTTTTTCTTCTATACCAGTTATATTTAAACCATTAGTATTAACTACACCAAAAGGATGCTGAAATTCATGCAACCTGACCGTCATAGTCGCAACAGAGTCATTATGTTCATTATGATATGCAATGAGCCTTTCATAGTTTATGTCAGTAACTACATCCGCATTAGTCACAACTATAGGGTCTTCAATCATGCCTTTTATTTTGTATAGAGAACCAGCAGTTCCCAAGGGGCTATCTTCTTCTATATATTCAATATTTATCCCCCAACTACTTCCATCAGAAAAATAGTCTTTAATCATTTCACCTAAGTAATTGACCGAAAAGATAAAATTAGTAAATCCCTGATCTTTTGCTCTTAGAATAATATGTTCCAACATGGGCTTTCCATTTATAGGTAGAAGAGGTTTGGGACAATTTTCAGTTTTTGGCATTAGCCTTTCTCCCCTGCCCCCTGCCATAACAATCATTTTATTGCTAATTTCTTTTGTACCGATCATTTCCCCCATTAGGTGAAGGCCCATAACCTTTTTTGATGTGTCAACAATGGGGATAGCATTAAAAGAGTTAGATTGCATCAGTTTGAGAACAAAATCTGCACTCATTTCTTCACTAACAACTAATGGATCTGAATTCATAATCGTAGAAACTTTATCATCAAGCTTTAGATTTCTTAACATTCCTCTTCTGATATCCCCATCAGTTATAGTGCCGTGAAGAAAGTTTTCTTTAGATAATACCAAAACTATCTTCATTGAAGAGCTTGATAAGCTTTCTATAGCATCTTTCACAGTTCCTTCTTTTGATAGAATTGTTTTTTCCCAGGCCTTTGAGTTTTTCATTATCTAGATTAAGTTATTTTCAAAATAAGGGGATCACCAGGCATGAAGACCGCCATCAATGATTAAATTTTGTCCCGTAACATAAGAAGAAGCGTCCGAAGCAAGATAAATTAAAGCTCCAACAATATCTTGTCGTTCAGCCATTCTGCCAAGAGGAATTCGATTAGAGTATTGTTTAACGAATTTATCGTTTTGGCCATTATAAACACCACCTGGCGTTATGGAATTAACTCGGATATTATTTTTGGCCCAGTATGTTGCTAAATACTTTGTTAATCCAATAACACCGGCTTTCGTATAAGAATATACCGCTCTCGAACCCATAGGCTGGCCATCAATTAAAGACTGATCATATATACGTTGATCAGGACCCAGAATGCCGTAAATTGATGAAGTTTGTATAATGCTTCCTCCCATGCCTTGTTCAACCATTTTTTTTCCAACAGCTTGTGCCATTAAAAAATAACCTTCTTCATTTACCGAAGAGGTTTTTCTCCAATCTTCTAAAGTACAATCTTCAAAAGGTTTAGCAGCAGTTTCGCCCTGTGCATTGTTGTGCAATATATCTATGGAATCGTATCTTTCCGAAATTATCTCTACACATTTATGTACTTGGTCTGGACAAGTTATATCGCAAGACAAACCAATGGAGTTTGTTTCATATCTTTCACTGATTGAATCAGAAAACTCTTTCACTGCTGCAGCATCTAAATCAATCACAACAACATCAGCTCCATATGCAGAAAGAGCCTCACAAAAAGACTTACCTAAAACCCCCAGCCCTCCAGTTACTAGAGCAGTTTTCTCTTTAAGACTAAAAATATTAAGATACTTATCCATTTAATTCCAAGAGGTACTTTACTACTTTGAAGTCTAATTCTGTGTCAATATCGATTGACCTTTCTTCTGGCATCTCGTAAAGAATAGTGTTACTCAGCAAGACTTTCTTATGGTCGTAAAAATTTTCATTTTTCCAAACATAAATTGAGGCATTCATATCGTAGCATCGAGGCGAATCTTGCCTTCTAATTATACTCTGTTCAAGTTCTTTTGACCTAATTACAAATTCATTTTCGTCCAATTCAACAAGATTGAAATAAGGTGATCTTCTGGCTGGAGATGCTGTAATCAGATTGAATGAACTGCTATCTTCTAGTTTTTTAATAGACAGTCTTATATCTTCTGGCAATCGAAGTGGAGAAGTTGCATCTAAATCAACAAAAGTGTCAAAGGTCATTTTAGTTAATCTTTCAGTCTTTTTTGCACAATGCTGTATAGCAGGAAGCTTCGCAGATTCATCTGTAGCAAGCTCAGGCGGTCTCGAGATAGCAAAATCAGCTCCAGATTTTAAAGAGATATCTAATATTTCTTGACTGTCACTACTTACCGAAATATGAGAGAAACAATTAGATTCCAAGGCGTGTTCTATTGTATGAACAATTAAAGGCTTACCTGCAATTTCTCTTAAATTTTTATTAACTACTCCTTTAGAATTGCCTCTAGCGCAAATAGTACATAATCTATTCATTATTCATCCATATGCTTGTCTTTCCACCTGCAGATGCTTCTATTTTAGATATAAAATTTAGTGTCTTTCTAGCATCCTCATAAGAGCAAAGAAAACTCAAATTTTCACTAAGAATAGCCTCGTGCTGCAGTTTATAAGAATAATTTCTGTCATACTCAAAAGACTCAACTTTTGAATTTTTTTTGAAAGTTTTATCTACGAAGTCCAATTCAAAACTGTCATTTTTTGTATTTACTATCAAGTTTCTTTTAGGACTCGTTGATAAATAATTGAAGTGTAAAAATACCGAATGACAATTTTCTGTTTCAAATAAGATAGAAAAAGAGTCTTCAGTATCAATATCAAGATGGCTGAACTTACCACCCAGAGCAGAGACATATTTCCAGTCGCCAAACAGCCAAATAACATAATCAAGTTCGTGGCTAAAGTCTCTGAGGACTCCTCCTCCTTTAGATTTAAAGGCAGAATAAGAATCTCTATAATCAGATTCTCTTCTCCAATGTGGCAGGTATTGTCCAGCGTAACCCACAACAGAGATTACTTTTTCACCTCTTATTTCATCTCGCAATCTTTGCAACAATGGATTAAACCTCATGTTGTAAGCTACGTAGGTATTTCGTGAGGGTATGTCATCTTTATGGTTTAAATCTACCGAAAGAGGTTTTTCTACAAGAATAGGTCCCATAAATCCTGAAGCTCGAATTTCTGAAAAAGTTTCGATATGTTTGTCTGTATTATTGGCTATTACCACATAATCATGTCTTCCAGATTTAATCGCAGCATTTAAGTCAAAAAACATTTTTTCAACTTTTACATCTTGTTTAGTCAGTATAGAAACTTCGTGACCTAGATTAGTAAGTACTTCGTAATGTCTTCTTCCTATGGAACCAAAACCTATAATTAAAACTCTCATATTTTCACGTGAGTTTCTTCCTTGCCTGAATTATCCACTCAGGAACGATGTTAAGGCGATCGGCATCCGTACGGTAAACATAGTCATATTTAATGTCAGAGAATAGGCTATATATAGTTCTGATTTCCTCTTCTGAAGTTAGTCTGATGAGCCCGTAATCATCCCTGAGAGGCCCATCGGGCATTGATAGAAATGTATTCGGCTCTTGATCATGTCTTATACCAGTTTCTTTGCCGCTCATTTCATCTCCAAAAGTTTTTGAAAAGAATATACCTTCATTCTTTAAGACTCTATAGATTTCTTCAAGAATCATACCTGTATCAGTCAAAGAATTAGCATAAATACATTCAACATCAACTACTGCATCAAAATATGAATCTGGGTACGGTAAATCCATAGCATCTCCAACAATTAGATCTGCTTTTAAGTTCTCGCTTTTTAAAAAAATCTTAGCCTTCTTAATGGCTACTTTACTTCCATCAATTCCATAAGCACTAAAACCCTCTCTCGAAAAGAACCAGATATTCGCACCAGTGCCACACCCTACTTCAAGTATCTTTATTTCAGAACGTCTTGTTGATTCATAAAAGTTTCTGGCGATAAATCTAATTAGTTCCTCGCTAGGATACCTGCCCCATTCAACTTCTGAAAAAAGTTTATCCCAACCCTTGTCCCACATATTTTTATCTCCTCTTAGTATCTGTACTTAAGAAAAAAATGTTCATAATTATTTTTTTCAGGATAAAGATCAGACCATTTTTTGCAAACATTGAGGTATTTTTCTTCATCTATCAAACAATAGCCTATTCTGAATTTAATTTTTTGTTTAGAAAACTTAAGTTTAAACTTTAACAAACTGTCATCTGGATCGTTAGTTCTACCTCCACCGAAGTGAATCTTATTTATATTGGAAGCGATCATATCTTTGATAACATTATGTCTTAGAACATCATTAGGCTTATATTTAAGAAACTCACTTTTACTCCCTGAAAGATGGTAATGACAGGTTCCGTTTGAAATTAGAAGTAGACATCCTCCAGTTACTTCACCACCTGGTGAGTACGCTAAATAAACCTTCCAATTATCTTTATTCATTAGGAGAATTTTTTGAAAATACTCTTTACTAAATAGGTATTCTTCTCTTGCATCTAATTTAGTCATTCTTTGCAAATAGATTTCTCTGAACTGAGTTATATATTCCTCGCTGTTTGAATATTTGACATAAACTCCATTTTTTTCAAGAGTTCTGAGCCGTTTAAGATGACTTTTAGAATAATCACTTAAGACATTCTCTAGAGTCCTTTTGCAATCTAGCCAAACAGTCTGCCTTTCAGATATTGATTTTAAAGAATTACTTGAACAGAATTTATGATTTTCTAAGAGCGGGTTAAAGCGTATAAGTCCGGCTATAAAGCCCCGACTCTTTGTCATATTTATAAAACTTTCCCAAGCCTCATAGAGAAAGGCTTCATCTTTTGAAGTTGATAGTGGACCACTGTATCCATAGGCAGTTTCAAAATCCCAAAGTTCTTGCTCACCGAAAACTGGCTGTTTTATATAAGGTAAGAAAAAGGTATTTTCATTTTTACGAAAAACAAAAGCTTCTGCCGATGAGCTTGATCCTTTATCTAGGTATAAGTTTAAATATCTTGAATCAAAATATATATCACCAAGCCCTTGAAGAGAAAATTGATAGAGAAGATTATCCCAATCTTTTCCAGGACCTAGAAAATGAGAACCTTGGTCAAGCATAATCTAGTATAGATCATCCCAGTATATTGGCTCATCTTCCACTTTATTCTTTTTTAAGACATGACCAACTAATTTTTCGATATCAGCTGGGCTTATACCATTTCCAGGCCTCTTACAAATTAGATCTGATAATTCGAGAGTAGTTCCCGCATCAAGATTGCCTTTAGCCACAACACTCCTTCTTATTCCTTCAATATTTCTCATCTCTGAATGGGTTGGAGACTTTATACCATCGCCTAACATTGTTTCTGTTTTTCTAATAAGATTAACAAAATCAATTAATTCAGAAGGATCCAAAGAAGCTGAGTGATCAGGGCCTTCCATGGCCTTATCAATAGTGAAATGTTTTTCAATGACAGTTCCTCCCATCCCTAAAATTGCAATAGAAGCTTCAAACCCCAGTGAATGATCGGATAATCCTACAGGTAAACCAAATTCTGAGGCAAAGCTTTTAACAACATTCAAATTCATCTCTTCGGCAGGGGCAGGGTATTCAGAAGTACATTGGAGAACTGTTATAGGCAGTTCTTCACCTCCACCTCTTCTAAGAGCATCTATAGCCTCACTAACTTCTTTTAAAGTACCTAATCCAGTTGATAAAATAACGGGGATTTGCTTGGCCCCTACAGCTAAGAGAAAAGGGATATGATTTAGCTCTGTAGAGCCAACTTTTATCATAGGCATATCCAATTCATCAACCAAGAAATCGAGACTAAGGAAACCATCTGGAGTTGAAAGAAATTCAATCTGTTTATCGTCACAATATAGTTTTAATTCTCTGAATGCATCATATGAAAGACATAGTCGTTTAGATAACTCAAAACGACTTTCTTCTTCAGGAGTTGATTTATCAAGATAATCAACTTTGAAAGCAAATTTTCCTGTTAATTCTCCGGGTAACCATGTTTGGAATTTAACTGCATCAGCCCCTGCATCATTAGCTATATCAATCAATTTCTTTGCCTGATCTAAATCACCATTGTGATTTACGCCTGCCTCAGCAATGATATATGTTTTCGAATTAACCATATTTAAAACTTCTCTAAGAAAGTGAGTATTTCTTCTAATGTTATGAGCATTGTACTTTTGTTACAACTCTGATCAATCGGTAATCCAAGTATCTCTTTCGATAATGTTATTGCACCAGATCCTGATAGTAATTTTTTATCACTAGGGATTGGCCAATGAACAGGGCAGTAGATTCCTTTAGATTGCAAATATTGTCTTAGATTATTTCTTTCAGAATTCTTAACCCTCACAGGGAATACCAAAGCCGGGCCAAGTGTATCTCCAAAAATTGGTTCCAAGAACTTAAGATCATTTTTAAGTAATAAATTTCTCATAAACAAGAAATTATCTTTCCTATCTAATGCTAATTTCTTTAAATCAGTCCTTTCAATAATTTCTTTACTCATTGAGGAGATTGGATTTACTTGATTATCAAATAACTCATTGTGTTGTTGAAAAAGACTTAGGTATTTTGATTCAAATTGTTCGACTAAAGGATCTTTAAACTTAAAACCTCTCCTTATTGTTCTCATTGCACTTGCCGAAAAGTACAAATGATTCATTTTTTTTGAAATATTATCATCATCAATGGTCAGAGAATTCACAGGCATTTCTGGAAAAATGGCTGATCCTCCATCGGATATTGGTAAAAATTTCCTAAGGCTTAAAATGATTGCATCAGCATTTTCATATTTTTTATGATTTATAATCAGAGAAAAAAAAGACTGGGCTGCGTCAATAAAAATCAATATATCTGGCCTTTTTTGTTTTATAAAAGATATCTGGGAATTGATATCTGACAAGCCAAAGAAATCTATAAGTAAGATGGCCTGAATATTAGAATCATTCAATAGATTGTCTAAAGTAGCTAAGTCTATTTCAAGGTTAGAGTTTATATTGTAATTTTTTAATTTTACTGATTGAAAGGCTGAGTTTACAGACCAACATTGGTAATCAGGAAGAAGAAGCCATCCTTCTGATAACTTATGTTTGAAAACCTCTAGGACAAAAGAAATGGCACTGCGGCCGGATCTTGTCCAAACAACATTTTCTTCTTTAAAGCCAAGTTCCTCAATTAAAGAGGGAAGTTTTTCCTCACTAAGGGATTTGGCATCAAATTCAAGCGGTCCTCCAATAATCATTTTCAATCACCATACTTCAAGAAAAAATTCTTTTCCTTGTCTATAACTGATAAGGAGTCTTGAAATTTTTTGGTCATTAATTGTTGTTTAGTTCTATTGGTATAGATATTTTTAATATGAGAGAGAATTTTTACTGAGGAATTGCCTTCTCCATATGGATTAAAGCATTTAACCTTTTTAGGATTCTTCAAAATCTCCTTTACTGCTAAAGTTATTTCATTATTACTATAGCCCACATCAATAACATTGGAGCCTCTCATTCTGCCCTTCTGCCTATTTCCAATATTTATCACGGGCATATTGAATGAAGGAGCTTCAACTAGCCCACTTGACGAATTTCCGATAACAACGGTTAAATATTTAAGTGCACTTAAATATCTACTTTGACCTAACGACTTTATTAAAACAGCTGTATCTTTTTGATCTACAAATTTCTTCCAAGTTTCGATAATGAGTTTTGAGCCTTCATCAGCATTAGGATAAGTAATTACGAACTGCAATCCTTCTTCAAGAGTTAAATTCTCCATAGTTGTTAAAAGCTCATCAATCTGAAATTTAAGTCCCTCTCTTTCAAGAGTAACAGGATGATAAGTCACTAAGGCAGTAGGTTTAGATAGATCTAGTTTTAAATTTTCTTGTAATTCATTTTTTCCCATAATTTCTTGTCTCTGCAAATTATCTAAACCAGGCTCTCCACAATTACAAATTCTCCATGACTCTTCTCCCATTTGCTTGACTCTTTCTTCATAAACTTCATTAGCAACATAATGTAGATGGGAAATTTTTGTCATAGCGTGTCTGATTTGATCATCGATTGCTCCTTCGGTAAGTTCTCCACCAGATATATGAGCTACCGGTATAGCAGATAAAACAGATGAGCTTATAACTGATAGAAGTTCATATCTATCGCCCATGACCATTAGTAAATCTGGAGAAAGTTTTTCAAAGGATTCGACTAAAGATGATGAAAGAGTTCCAACTGCTTTACCTAAGTCATTAAGGTCATTACCTTTAATTGGAAAAGGTATTCGTTTATTGATAAAAAATCCATCTTCTTCTATTTGCCTATAGGTATTACCAAATTCTTCCATTAGGTGAGAACCGGTTACTATTACTTGTAATTCAAAATCAGGAGATTTTTTTATATCCTCCATCAACCATCTCATGAGCCCGTATTCAGCTCTAGACCCGGTAATAAAACAAACTTTAATAGACTCCATGATTTTAATTTAAACTTTAAAAATGAGCTTTTGGTCAATATATCTATATTTGCCTCTCTGAGTAACCTGTATATGGTCATGGAAAGATACAAAAATAGAAAATTGCTTACCAAATATCTTAGAAAATGAATTTATAACTCTTGTTTCTAGAATTGAATCAGGAGTATCAAATAATTTGCTTTTTACGATCTTAAACTCCAAATTACCTTTCTCTGATTGATGAACTTA
>MDTB01048922.1_pt1 | contig 12536 bp, 12 predicted proteins | sample 811161 | NCBI WGS metagenome assembly MDTB01 (sample SAMN05326650, study PRJNA326480) | marine metagenome | isolation source: seawater | place: Mediterranean Sea | collected 2009 | reverse complement strand
CTAACGTCCAGCAACAAATGCGCGATAACATGAAAAGACGAAGCCAGGAAGCAGATCCTAATCGCAATGAGATACCAGATAACATCCAGCAAATAATAAACAAGAATAGTGCGGTGCCGTTCACGTCACCTGCAGATGCAGAAAGAAAAGCCAAAGATACAAAGTTTGCGAGCATTGGTGATTCGGTGCCGTTCACGTCACCTGCAGATGCAGAAAGAAAAGCCAAAAGTTTAGAAAAATTTAATTATAGAGATTTTCTTGACAAATATTTTAGTACTGATGCAGGCAAAACCCTGGTAGGCGAAGATGCTGTTGAAGAATCACCAGTTGCCTCAGCAGTACTGAGCAGATTGATACGTCAACACGCAGATGTTGTTGGCAAATATGGTCCAGAAAAAGTAATGGATGCTGTAGACGAACTTGCTGATGTCGTTGGTGATGTAGAAGAAATCGGTAGTAGCGATGTTAGTATTTGGACACGAGAAGTAATAGAAGAATTAGAAGCAAGAGAAAAAGGTCTACAACCAAAAGGTTTAAAACCAACAGCCGATGCACAAGCATACATGGATCAAATGGACGCATCACATGCTCAAATATACAATAAGAATATAGGTGAGAGTGTAGCAAGAGGATTGAATCGTTATTTTGAAAAGCAAAAAAATACTCTAAAAGAAAATAGTAATTATAGTGAAGGTGACCTTGTAACAATTAACGGTATTGCTTATGTACTAGAAAAAAGTGAAGATGGCGACTGGTGGGGTGTTAGTAATAATGCTGAGTACGAAATTGAATTTACACCGGGTATGGAAGATTTTCATCAGGCAATGGGTGAAGGCAAAAGCCCACATCCAAAAGGTAGTGCAAAATATAAAAAGCATATGGCCGCAATGCACGCCGGTATGAGCGAAGAAAAAGAAGTTGAAGAAGGTTATTATGTAATGCCTCCTATAGATAGAGAACGTTATACTGATATACCAGGTCTAGAAGGACCATTTACACTACGTAGTGGCAAAGTTGTTTATTATGATCCAAAAGAAGGACAGTATTATGATCGCGACAGTGACATGTATATGTCCTACGAAGAATACATGCAACATGATAGTCCGTCAATGCAACAAGTTAAAAAAGAAGAAGTTGAAGTTGTAGAGGAAAAACAAAAGCCTTATGTAAGTGTAGTTGACGGTGTATGGACTGTACAGGATTCGTCGGGCGAAGACGTATATTCATCTAAAGATAAAAATAAAGCAATGCGATTCTTTAACAAGTATTATGATGATATGTTAGAAAGTGATGACCTAGAGGAATGCCCATCACCTGGCCCTGTAAAGGATTATGACAGTGGACCAAAAGATCCATACCGTTGGATTAGAGAACTAGTTCCTACAACTTGGGGTAAAATGTAATGGCATACTTTCCAACAGGTGAGCAGGCTAGAGAACGCTCACAAGGTAATAACGTATTAGCACAACAGATTGCTATTATGGAAGTAGCAGTACTAGACGCTATTGCATCTGGTGCATTTACTGCATCTATTACAGACACATCAACTGTAAGTATACAGGGTTCAACTATCACTGGTAGCCCAATGACTGACAATGATACTGATGGACTGAACTACTTTAAAACTTGGAAAGCAACTATTACTGATGCTGTTAAGACTGAACAGATGTCAGAGGTAATTAATCATTTTAAGAATAAAGGCTTTACCATTTCACGTAAAAGCAGTACTGGCACATACTTTTATTGGTATATTAGTTGGTAAGGAATTATAATGAATATTAGAGACATTTTAAACAAACTAGATACTATTAGCGAAGCACCTGCTGTAGATATAAAAGATATTGAAAATAAAGCGGTTGATCTCGCGGCACAATGGCAAAAAAATAAAATTGGCGCATCCGTTGGTAACATGATTGACAAGTTTGACAACGTAGCCTCTAAGTATACTAACATGAGCGACGAAGAGGCATTAAAGCAACCAGGTGTCACTCCTCAAAATCTCCCTAAAATTAAAGCGGCATGGGCAAACTATAAAAATACTAGAGCCGGACAAGAATACGGAAACCTACCAGGTCAGAAACCAATGGCATCCTTAGATAAAGATATGATGGATAAACTGGATCCAGAGATTAGAGCTAGAGTGCAAGATAAAAATGCACCTAGATTCTTAGGTATGAAAATAGATAAAGATCAGTCAATGCCTGACGACTATAACGAATAATACTTGCTTTACAAAATTTTTAGTGTTATACTTAACGTATGATAACAGAACAATTTAATTACACAAAACTTAAACGTAGAAGCGTAGAAGGACAAAGACTGTACACTACACCTAATGATGTAGCAGTCCCAAGCGTCACTACTATTCTCGACAAAACTAAACCAGAAGAAGCAAAAGCCGCTCTACGTAATTGGCGTAAGCGTGTAGGTAATGCTAAAGCCGCAGAAATTACTAAAGAAGCGGCAGGCAGAGGTACACGTATGCACAAGTGGCTTGAAGATTATGTTAAGTCTGATGACTTAGGTACTCCAGGATCAAACCCGTACAGTCAGCAAAGTCATAAAATGGCAGGTATAATTGTTGAAAAAGGGTTAGATAAACTTGAAGCATGTTGGGGTGTTGAAGTACCTCTTTACTTCCCAGAAATATATGCAGGTACTACAGATTGTGTTGGTTTATACAACGGTAAACCTGCTATTATTGACTTTAAGCAAACAAACAAACCTAAAAAAACTGAGTGGGTACAAGATTACTTTATGCAGTTATGTGCCTACGGAGAAGCGCATAATGAGGTGTATAAGACTGATATACGTACTGGTGTTATTCTTATGTGTAGTAAAGACTATGAATATCAAACATGGGTTATTGAAGATGATGAGTATGATAAGCATAAACATAAGTGGTGGGACCGTGTTGCCGAATATTATGAGACCCAGTTGTAATAAATACAGTATATGACTGGAGACGAAGCAGTATGGCTATTGTACAGATATCACGAATTCAACACCGTTACGGAACATCAGAAAATCTTCCTCAACTAGCAATAGGTGAGGTTGGACTTGCTGTGGACACACGCAGGGTTTACATTGGGAATGGCGGCACTAGTGCGCCGTTAACAGAGAATCTCGAATTACTTACTTCTCGAAGTGATGTTATTTCAGTAGCAGACTCATACACTTATAGCGATGCACAAATTGGTTATAGTGTACAAAGTGGCGCTAGTGCTAATAGCCCAGTAACAAGAACATTACAGAATAAACTTGATGATGTTGTGAGTGTAAGAGATTTTGGCGCAGTAGGCGACGGTAACACTGATGACACCGCGGCTATTAATAGAGCATTGTTTGAATTATTTGCAAGAGAAAACTTCCCACGTATACGTAGAAGTTTATTTTTTCCTGCAGGTATATACAATGTTACTAGTGAAATTAAAATTCCAACGTATGCAAAGTTAGTAGGCGAAGGCCCAAATAGTAGTATTATAAAAGGTATAAGTGCAACACCTAGTTATGTTGCTCGTACCGCAGATAGTCTACAGCAAACAGGTAGTAGTATTGGCAGTAATAGTGCTATTGCTCCTAGTTTTATTGTATGTCAAGAAATGAGTTTTGAAACATCTCAAGATATTGATATTATGCTTTTAGATCAAGCAGAAGGATGTCTCTTTGATAATGTTGCATTCAATGGTAGTCTTACTAGTGCTCCAAGCAGTGTTGGTACAGCAAAAGCATGTGTCGCATTTAATAGTTCAGCAGTTTATACATCAAAACATGTTAACTTTAAGGGGTGTACTTTTAAAGGACACAGTCTAGGTGTTAATAACGATTATGATAGCCAAAGCATTTTGTTTGATGGATGTCATTTTCATACATTGTTTAAAGGTGTAAAGATTGGCGAGAACGTTACAGGATCAGCACCTAAAGAGATTGGTCCAAAGAGTTTTAAAGTAACAGGATCTATGTTTAACAACATTTATAGTGTTGGATTTGATTTCTATAATGGCAAAGGCGCAGTAAGTGCATTTAATCATTATGGTGATGTTGCTAACCAAGCACTAGGTGCAGGTAACGCAACCACTCATGTTATTAACTTACAAGTTGCAAGTGGTTATAGCATAGGTGATAACTTTGATAGACCTAATTCTGATATAACAACTGCTCGTTATAGAGTTAATACAAACAATAAATCTAGTTTTGGTATGGACAGCGACGGGTCAGTATTATTTGGTAACTATATTAGACGTTCTGGATCATCCGCGGCACTTGCTAATAATACCACAGCAAGCACAGGATTAACATTTCCAAGCAATGGTGGCGAATATGCAGTAGAAATATCATATTTAATAACACGTAATAGTAAGTATAGACAAGGTGTATTAACTATCACACATGACGGAACAGCTCAAGTAGTAGATGATGAGTTTTCAGAGAACAACGGTGATGTTGGTGTTACCTTTGCTTTAGCAAATACTTCAAATATTACTACACTAAACTATACAACAGATAGCGGTACAACAGGTACATTTGCGTATTCAGTACGTATAATTCGATAAGAGAGACATGTGGAACCAACCATTACAACAACGCCTAACCATCTGGCGAACATTTAGAGATACATTAGGAAATAAAACATTGCATGATGCTATTCATGCTACAAACGACTTTTGGAATAAACTCCCTATAGATAGTTCTTATTACCGATACAATCATCCAGAACTTTGGCCTGGACCGTGGGAATTATTGCAAGAAAATTACTATGATAATATTGCAAAATCGTTAGGAATGTTGTATACTATAGCATTAAGTAAACATGGAGACAACATAGAAATTGACATTAGACATTATCAGAGCCAAACCTCAATACATGATGTAGTATGGATAGACCAGGGAAAATATGTTCTTAATTGGGACCTCGAGGTAAGAGTAAATACATCATTACAACTAGAAAATTACAGTTTGGTTGGCCAGACAACAGCAACAGATCTATTAGGTGCAGAGAGAAATGAACGATATTCAAGTAACAAAACGGACAGGCGACAAGGAGCCTTTAGACCTTGAAAAATTACATAAAGTTGTGTTTTATGCCTGTGAAGGAGTAACAGGTGTTAGCGCAAGCGAAGTAGAGATAAAAAGTAGTTTACAATTCTACAACGGTATTAAAACAAGCGATATACAAGAAACAATAATTAAAAGCACCGCTGACCTAATTAGCGAAGAGACACCAGGTTATCAATATGTTGCTGGAAGATTAATTAATTACCATATTCGTAAGATTGTATACGAAGAGTTTGAACCTTGGCACATTTATAAGTTAGTAGAGCGTAATGTAGAAGCAGGGTTTTATGACGAAGCACTCATAAAAGACTATACTAAAAAAGAATGGAACGAACTTAACGATTACATTAAACATGATAGAGATGAAACACTTACCTATGCTGGTATGGAACAATGGCGAGGAAAGTATCTTGTTAAGAATCGTGTAACTAATGAAATTTTTGAGACACCGCAGATGGCATACATGTGCATTGCCGCTACTTTATTTGGTGATTACCCCAAAGAAGATAGACTTCGTTGGGTAAAGGATTATTACGATGCTATTAGTACATATGTTATTAGTTTGCCTACTCCTGTTATGGCTGGTGTACGAACTCCGCAGAGACAGTTTTCATCATGCGTCCTTATTGAGACAGACGATAGTTTGGATAGTATCAATGCTACTGCTAGTAGTATTGTTAAGTATGTTTCTCAAAAGGCTGGCATAGGCATTGGCGCAGGCAACATTAGAGCAATTGGATCTCCTATTCGTAAGGGAGATGCTTATCACACAGGTGTAGTCCCATTTTATAAACTGTTTCAAAGTGCTACACGTAGTTGTAGTCAGGGCGGTGTACGTAATGGCGCCGCTACACTTTATTATCCGATTTGGCATTTAGAAGCAGAAGACTTATTAGTGTTAAAGAATAATAAAGGCACAGAAGATAATCGTGTACGTCATATGGACTATGGTGTACAGTTTAATAAATTAATGTACGAGCGACTACTACAAGGTGGAGACATTACATTGTTCTCCCCAAGTGACGTTCCTGGCCTGTATGAGGCCTTTTTTACTGATCAAGATAAGTTTAAAGAACTATACGAAACAGCAGAACGCAATACACGCCTACGTAAAAAGACTCTTAAGGCGAGCGAGTTGTTTAGCATGTTTATGGAAGAGCGTAAAAACACAGGACGCATTTACTTAATGAACGTTGATCATGCTAACGATCATAGTAGTTTCAAAGCAGATGTTGCTCCTATTAAACAAAGTAATCTATGTTGCGAAATTGATTTACCTACTAAGCCACTAAAAGACTTTAACGATCCGGATGGTGAGATTGCGTTGTGTACACTTAGCGCAATTAACTGGGGTCTTATTAAAGATCCAAAAGAGTTTGAGAAGCCTTGTGCATTGGCAGTGCGAGGATTGGATGCGTTACTATCATATCAAAACTATCCAGTATTAGCCGCAGAGAACGCAACAATGAAACGCCGGCCTCTAGGAATTGGTATTATTAATCTTGCATACTTTTTAGCACGTAATGATACAAATTATACAAATCCTAACTTAGAGTTAGTTGATGAGTATGCAGAAGCATGGAGTTACTATCTTACTAAGGCTAGTGCTGATCTTGCCGTTGAAAAAGGTGCATGTCCTGGAGTAGATGAAACAAAGTATGGCGATGGTATTACACCTAATCAAACATATAAGTCTGACGTTGATGAACTTGTTAAGCATAAAGAACGTATGGATTGGAAAGGACTACGTAAGCAATTAGCAGACACGGGCATACGTAATAGTACATTAATGGCGCTTATGCCTGCAGAAACCAGCGCACAGATTAGTAATAGCACAAATGGTATTGAACCACCTCGTAGTTATGTTAGTGTTAAGCAGTCTAAAGATGGTGTACTAAAACAAGTAGTACCTGGTTTTCCTCGTTTAAAGAATAAGTACGAACTATTATGGAGTCAAGAGTCTCCCGAAGGCTATATTAAAATTATGTCAGTTCTACAAAAGTACATAGATCAAGGTATTAGTGTAAATACAAGTTATAACCCTCAACACTATGAAGACGAAAAGATTCCGATGAGTGTTATGTTACAGCATTTGATTATGTCTTATAAGTATGGCCTTAAACAGTTATACTATTTTAACACATATGATGGTGCTGGAGATGATATCAGCGAGAAAGAACAAATTGTTCTTGCATTACCTGAGTCGGTTGAAGAAGAAGATTGCGAAGTTTGCACAATATAAAAGGAAATACTATGTCAGTTTTGGATATTACAAATAGAAATCATATTAACCGCGGGGCCTTCTTTGATGGTGATGTAGGTATACAACGGTATGATAGTGTTAAGTATCCGGCGTTTGATAAACTAACTGACAAGCAGTTAGGTTTCTTTTGGCGGCCTGAGGAAGTTGATATTCTTAGAGATGCTAAAGACTTCAAAGAGTTAACAGCAAACGAACAGCATATCTTTACTAGTAACCTTAAACGCCAAATACTATTAGACAGTGTGCAAGGACGTAGTCCTAACTTAGCATTTTTGCCTTGTGTTAGCCTACCTGAAGTTGAAACTTGGATTGAGACATGGGCATTTAGTGAAACTATTCACAGTCGTAGTTACACACATATTATTCGTAATGTATATGCAGACCCAAGCCAAATATTTGATGAACTATTAGACATTAAAGAAATTGTTGATTGTGCAGATAATATTACAAAACATTATGATATCTTAGTACGTATGGTAGGTTGGTATAATCTATTAGGCGAAGGCAATCATTTAGTTGTTAGTGGTAAAGAACATGATGTAAAAAAGGTAAATGGTAATTTTAGTAGCGTTGCTACAGAGATAAACGTAGACATATACGAACTTAAAAAATTATTGTATCTTACATTAATGAGTGTTAATATCTTAGAAGGCGTTCGCTTTTACGTTAGTTTTGCTTGCAGTTGGGCATTTGCAGAACTTAAAAAAATGGAAGGCAATGCAAAGATTATTAAGTTTATTGCCCGTGATGAGAATGTACACCTTGCTAGCACACAACAACTACTAAAGTTATTGCCACAAGAAGATAAAGATTTTGCAAAAATTAAAAAAGAGACTGTAGATGAATGCACAGAAATGTTTGTAAGTGCAGTTGAACAAGAAAAGCAATGGGCAGATTTCCTTTTTAAAGATGGTAGTATGATTGGACTAAATGCACAGTTACTACATAACTATATTGAATGGATCGCAAACAAGAGAATGATTGCAATTGGTTTAAGTAGCCCGTTCAAAGTGCCACAGGCTAATCCTTTGCCATGGACACAGAAATGGATTAGTGGCGGAGATGTGCAAGTTGCTCCGCAAGAAACAGAAATTTCATCTTACATTATAGGTGGGACTAAGCAAGACGTCAATGAGAAAACATTCGAGGGATTAAGTCTATAAACAACTATAACATTTGGAACAAATGGGACAAGTTAAAGGTAGTGATGCTTGGCGATCTGTGGCCTGTTGAGTTCTTTGAAAATATAAAAGATGATCGTATCCGCAGTCCACTACAAAAGATTACAGACGAGTCTTTAGAAGAATTAGCCTACTTTGAAACAGTACTTAAAGATTTTGGATGTAAGGTTATACGGCCTGTCATAGATCAAAACGATCGCATAGAGAATTACATTTCTACTGGAACTAAAAAGCAACCAGATTTTCGCAGTCGGTTTGTTCCTCGTAATGCATTACAACCAAGAGATGATCAAATTGTTGCAGGTAATACCTTATACAGTACGTTTAGTGACAATCCTAGTATAGTAAAAGGTCTTAAAGAATATGGAGAAGTTTGTGAGTTTATACATAACCAAGATAACTGGGTATCTGAGAACAAATACAATGAGATAGCAGGTACAGATTATCCTAGTTATGAATATTTTATACAAAACAGACATGCCCCTGAAAGATTTAAAGATTTTATATGGCAAGAGATATCAAACCTCAACCTGTGCATAGAAGGAAATCTCCCAACCAGTGCTAACAGTTTTTTTGTTGGCCAAGACGTGTATGTTGATTACACACAGATTTTACCTTATAAACGATTACAAGAAATATTTCCTAACTCACGCATAAATGTATTAGATGCTGGGCATACACACCACGATGGTTGTTTTCATCCTATTAAGCCCGGAGCAATATTAAGCGTAAAAGATTTTCAAGAGTATGCTGAAACATTTCCAGGATGGGAAGTTTGTTACTTACAGAAAGATCCAGAGTATATTAAATTACTAACAACCTCCCTAAATTCAAACCATGGAGCATGGTGGGTTAAAGGAGAAGAAAACAACGATTCTCTTATTAATTTTATAGATACATGGTTAAATCAATGGGTTGGATATATAGAAGAGAGTGTTTTTGATGTAAATGTTTTGGTTTTAGATGAACATCATGTATGTGTAAATAACATGAAGAATGAAAAGTTGTTAGAATTCTTAAAGAAACATAAAATGGAACCAATACACATTCCGTGGCGTCATAGATACTTCTGGGATGGCGGATTACATTGTATTACATTAGATTTAGTACGAGAAGGAACACAAGAGGATTATTTTCCTAAACGAACACAACCAATAATAATGAAGGAACTTATAAATGCTAACGGTATATACTAAACATTTGTGTGGATATTGCGATATGGCAAAAGCACACCTAAAAAAATGTGACATTAAGTATGAAGAGATTAATATTGACGATGATAAAGAAGCACATGCTTTTGTTGTCTCCCAAGGACATTATACAGCACCGCAAATTTATCACCAAGGTAAATTGTTAGTTGAAGGCGGTTGCAACGGCTTAACAAATCTTAGTGCAACAGAAATAAAAGAACGCATGGGTGATCTTGGCCTAGGCGGACTTTCTTTGTGACAAAGAATTAAACTAGCACTTAATACCTCAAATAAATAGTAGTATGAGAAAACTAGTTCGTAGAGGTGATATTAACGCCGCTGGTGGCGTGGCAATACAAGGTCATAGTAATGTGACTGCCAACGGCAGGCCAACTGCAAAGCAAGGTAGTAGGGTAACACCGCATCCTTGTTGTGGCGTACCAGGATGTGCAATACATTGTGCGGCATCTGCGGCTTATCCAGGCAGTAGTGTTGTAACTATTAATGGTATACGAGCATTACGAACAGGCGATATCGATACATGCGGGCATCCTAGAGCAACCGGAAGCCTGAATGTTACGTTAAAGTAAGGAATAAAGATGTCTTGTGGTGGTGGATTAGGTCCTGTAGGGTTAAGTGCAGTAGGCGGGCTAATGGGCGGCGCTGGAATTATGAGCGCAATACCTGGTGCTAGTAACCTAATGGCAGGCGCAGGCGGCGGCATGCTTAGTAGTGCAATGGGTGCAGTTAGTAAAGTTGCCGGCGGTGTTATTCCTGGTGCTCTTAATGTGGGCGGTCTTGCTTCTGCGGCAAGTGGTCTAGGGATTACTGATTTCGCTGGAAATGCTATTGGTCCACTCACAGGTATTACATCGGCAGTCAGCGGATCACTAGGAAGTATTGGTTCTAGTTTTGAACAAGGCTTAGGTGCGTTCACTGGTTCCCTAGGCGATGGCTTTTCGAGCATTGGCGGTAGCGGGTTTGTCGATGGGCTAACTAGCCATGGTGCTAACCTATTTGGGTCTGGCCCTTTACAAATGGCACAGTCATTTAATCTTACAGAATCGTTTAGCAGTATCAGTAATTCATTAGCAGGCCCACTTAATAACGCACTTGGCGCATCTTTTGGCGCAAATGTTTCAGCATTAACTAAAGTTTTACCTACTGGCGGAGATTTTGGAAACTTCCTCGGAGCATCTATTCCGGATATGCAAGGACTAGTAACTAATGGATTTAGTTCATTAACCGATGTAGTAGGGAATCTTCCAAACTTAGGTGCAGACTTACAAGGATTAGGTACAGCGTTTAACGTACAAGATATTGCTAATTTTGGAAACCCAGGACAATTAGTTAATTCAGTATTCAACGCAGGCGGATTAGGTGTTACAGGCATAGGTGACGCACTATCGCAGGTTGGAGTTGACCCGTCAAACTTGATGAATTTGGCTAGCGGTCAGTTTAATGATGTTATAGGCGATGCATTAAACACAATTACAGATCCACAACTAATTTCTAATGCTCAAAACTTACTTGGCAGTAGTGTACAAGGCTTAACATCACTTGGAGACTTTACTGACTTTGCAAAAGTAATGCCTGCATCATTTAATGACATACCGTTTGATTCTTTTGATAACTTTAGAGAAGGATTAGCAGGTGTTGAACTTGGTGCAATATCAACTCCATTTGATCTAGGCGGAGTTATAAATGCAGTATCTCCGGCCGCACTACAAACTATCTCAAATGTTACAAAGGTAGCAAATGGTAATGCTCTTGCTAATATTGCTGAGACATATATTGGCGGAAGCGGAAACTTTGGAGCAATACAAGTAGGAGACATGCTTGGTAGTGTTGGTGGACAAAAGATTAACACATTAGCAAGACAGTTTACAAACGGTATGGATAGTTTAGATACCGGCGGACATCTAACTGCTCTCAAGGCTCGTTATAACGAAATGTCAACGGCTATTGGCAGTACAGCATATATGGATACATCAGATACTACTACAGCAACTACACTTACAGATCCAAACGGCGGTATGGTACACGAATCGTTAGACAGTTTTATAGGTGATAAAATTGCTCAAATTAGTAACGAGGTTAACATCTTAAAGAATAATTCATCAATAAGCGGGTTAGTTGCAAATGTAGAAAGTTCTTATCAACAAATGCAAAAGAAAGTGTTTGATGAACAATCATTTGCTACTAAGGCTAATTTACAAGCAGATTTAGATATACGTGATGAGAGCAAGAATAATGCATTTTATTTTGTTGATTCAATAGTTGATAGAGTTAGAGATGCAGATAAGACAGATATTATATCTGGAATGGCCACAGCCGCTATTGACAATTATGGTCAAGTAGACGGCGAGTATATGAGAGCATTGGTTGCAGAATCACAAAATAAAATTCTATTTGAGCCATACGATATACGAATTAGAGCTGAAATAGAAACGGAAGTAGCATGAATAAGAAACACCCTAAAGACGTAGGACTAACATACTGGCAACATCTCAAATTTGCTTGGGGCGAATGTTTTCGCTTAGGATACATGGAATTTGTTATGTTTGTACATGGTTTAATACCATGGGTATGGGACTGGAAGTATAGTCAATTTATCGACGAAGCCAAGAAACGCATTGAACCTCAACATAAAAATCGAAAAAAACATTACATAAAAGAGTAATTCAAGAGGCATACATGTACGAAGAAGGATTTGAAGAAGCCTGGCAAAAAAAGTTATTGACAGACGGCTTAGAATAGTCTATAAATATACATACAATGTTGAAGCAATTCAAACACTGAACAGGACCCGGGGGCGGTACCCGGCGCCTCCACCATAAACACATT
>MDTB01186603.1_pt1 | contig 12538 bp, 4 predicted proteins | sample 811161 | NCBI WGS metagenome assembly MDTB01 (sample SAMN05326650, study PRJNA326480) | marine metagenome | isolation source: seawater | place: Mediterranean Sea | collected 2009 | reverse complement strand
TTACGCGGCATCCTTGGCAGGTTCACCCACCGGCCTTGCGAGCGGCGGCTGGGGCGGTGCTACCCCCGGAGGATCTGCTAACTTAAGACCACCTCCTGATCCATATAGAGATATGGTGATCCAAGGCTCTGTGTTCCCTCACAAACCTGTTAAGACGAACAAAACAATAAAAGCTAACAAACATGTAAAAGAAAAAATAGTTCCAGTGCTTGATGGGTGGCTCGCACTAGGACAAATAACAAGAGGTATGCATGCACTAATAATGGTTCATGCTATTAAAGAAGGGTACTATCCGGGCACCCGTGCATACCGGTATAATAACCCGGGTAATGTTGGAAACACAGATTCAGGTGCCAATAAGGGGTTTGCTGATGTGACCGATGGCCTAATGCATTTAAAAAATTATATAAATCGTGTGGCAACTGGTCAACAAAGTGCTTACAAGTTTGGTCCAAAATCAATTAAACCATACTATAGCAAAGAGATAGAAAGAAATAGAGAAAAATACGGAATGTCGCCCTACCTACCCGGGTATGAATTTGAGTACACCGGCCAGATAGATCAGTATGTAAAGATTTATGCTACAGGGGCAAGACAAGGAAACAGTTATTTGAGCATGATAATATCTTATTTTAATATGACAGACTCTCCATCAGCGGTTGCTGGTCGGCCACAAGGTCAGGCAATTGGAAGTTTATCTGAGACTAGTAAAATACAAGATATTATATTGTTGACTTAACTAATTATTTAGAGGCAAATATGAGTGATAAGATAAGATTTGTAAAAGAAATGGTAGACGAGGAAGAAGTCACAAGAATTTACGACTTCAGTTCAGACGGACCAAACGCATCAAATCCAGATTTAAAAAAACAAGCATATATTGATGCTGTAATGGACGCAGGTTCTGGTAACACCTTGAACCCACACGTTAAGGTTCCTACATATGAGGTTGCTGGAAACGAAGTGATTTATCCAGATAGAACTGGTCCCGGCAAGTATTGTAATGCATACATAACTTTTGGTCATGATAGACCAACACACCTTTTTTCTGGCTATGGAGATAAAGGTGGAACTAGATGCTCAACTATTGATATTTGCGCTGGAATGGCTTCTGCGTTGAAAACAATAAAAGGCAATCGTTATACAGAAAAAAATGTTGTAGGAAAAATATTTGCAGCCGATGCCTCAAGAATTTATATAAGCCAACAAACGGATGTTGATGCCAACTTTGGTCTTCCTTTGGGAAACCATGGTGACTCCAAAGGGATGCCTGCTATTGCTATGAAATCTGACCACATTAGAATCATTGGACGCTCCAGTATCAAACTTTATGCAGGAAGCGGTGCTTTTCAAAAAGCCAGTGTCCTAGGGGAAAAGAGCGGCCAAGGTGGGGGTAACAACTCATCAAAAGTTATAGAGCTTATAGCATCTGATGTTCGAGGTCTAGAACCTGTTGTAAAAGGTACAAGACTTCTACATTGCTTATCAAACATTTATGGACATATAGCAAAACTTTATCAGAGAGCACTAAATAATAATCAATCGGTGTTATCATTAAGATCAGCGATTATGTTGCATTTTCACCCTTCAACTCCTGTTGTCACGTTCCCCGATGCTATCGGTGCGGCTTTGCATGGCATGGCTTTGCCGGGTGAAATAAGCACAGTGGTGGACAATGTTACGCAATGTTTAACTAGTGAATTAGACAAAGCACAGTATTTAGGCATTACGCCCGATCTTATCCCCGAACCAGTATTCCAAGGTCCGATTATGTCTGGCGGAGAGCCAGCAGAGAATAAAATAAGCAGCATAAAGGGCTCGGAATATATTTTAAGCAACAATGTGTACACGACGTAAGGACTATAAATGGCGGAAGAAGAAAAAGATGAACCTATAAACCCTCAACATGTTAACTTTTCTAAAGTACAGGTTGAGATTTGTGATACTGGGATTGGAGAAGGATTACCTCCAGAAGATCCCGAGTATTGCCCTTCTTGTATTATAGATCCCAACGCGCCAAAAAGAAATTGGTGGACCGAAAAGCATCCATATTTGAACGGCCAAACTTGTGAATACTATATACCAGTTGATTTGAATGCAGACGGTAAGTCTTTCACAGCTAAGGAATTGAGAGATGTACGAATTCCTTTTAATATTTTTAAGTATTCCTACTTGAGGCCCGGTATCAGATTGGCACTTAAGTTCTTTGACAAAATGCAGGACGACCAACTTGTCTGCGCTAAAATGCCAGAGATAGACGAAACAACAGAAGTTAGTAAGTTTTCGAAGCCAAAGCCACAGCTTTATAAGGATAGAAAACTCTGGAATCATTTAGGAAAATTTTATAACGAAAGGTCTCTCACAGAGAAAAATGGACATGAGTTTAGAGTCCAAGAAGTAAAAGACAGTCTCGTTGAAAAGTTTGAAGATATAACAAACCCAGATGCTTTAGAACTGTTTTCTTATGTAAAGGATTATCATCTTGGTAACGGAAACGAACCAATAAAGATGCTCGTAGTTGTTCCTGCTTATGTATTTGATCAAGTCCCTGCTAGCATTGCTTCTGTCCTTGGAAAAGAAAAGGAAGAAGAGGAAAGTCCTGAGGACCCATACAACCTTAAAACAGAAGTAGAGCTTGATGGCAAGGCTTTCAAAAAGAACATGAGACTCATGTTCAGAACATTTGAAGCATGGCAAAAGTACCAAGCAATGTTTTATACATTGCAGGGTGGCCGGATGAAGACAGAAACAGCATCAAATGCTGAGAAGAGAGTGAATTTTTATCTAAAATCACATACAAAACAATTTGATTACTTCTCTAGTGCCCTTGACGATCTACTTGATGTAAACGGTTATCTCTTAAGGGGTAAACCACACAAACTAGCAGCAGAAAAAATTAAAATAACTTTCGCTCCGCCAACAAAAACAAAGCCTTATAGAATAGAAAAAGTAGAAGCAAAGTATCCAAACTGTGATTACCAACCTTGTACAGTAAACTTTACAAAATTTGCGGAATTACCGGCTACGCAAAACCCTACCTTGCTCAATTACATTGCTCAACTTGATGAATCAATAGTGCTGATTAGAGACCTAGAAGAAACACCATGGGTAGATTGGCTAGATAAATACACTTACCCTCGAATGCATGTAACATACGGCGATGTTGAGGAGTCAGAAATTCCTTGTGTAGACGTTATTAAAAATCCAGATGAAATGGATGACGCCATGTTCAAGCTAGACCTTGATTTAGGTGACATGTTACAGTGGCTATTGGCACAATTTAATTGTAAAACTTTGGGCGAAATGGCTGATTATGACCCCATGAAGCACATTGGAGATCTACAAAATAAATTCAAAAAGCTTTTAGAAGGTTTTACTTTCACAGATAATGACGCGATAAAAGATTTATTTGGCTTGCCAATAGACATGGATTCTATGAAAGGCAAAAAGCCAATTGAAATGATTAATGATTTCTTCTCTAGGGTCACTGTTTGTAACCTCATGGCATTGCTGCTGGAGATATTGAAGTGTCTGTTTAATGGCTTCTCTCTGGACGAGCTTATTGAGATGTTGATTAAAAAGATTCTCTTCTCGGCTAGTGTCTTCTTGTTTGAGCCAATTTATAATACTTTAGAACCTGTTTACTCACTTAACGACACTGTTCCTCAAAGAGCCTCAATGCAACTAGGAGGATTTACAACCCCACCATGGGACTACTTCCGAGAGATTCAAGAAGAAGCAGAGACTCCGGGTGATTATGTAGCTTGGTATCTTGGTGCCGGTGAGAAATCTTCCGCTGCTGCGCCTCCTGCTTGGTCATGGTCTGGTACTGAGGCGACCTCGGCTGCAAAAGAATTGGCTAAGCAAAGCGATGGTCGTGGTGTCGGTGCTTTAGCTAATGATATTATGGACACATGGAGTCCCGAAGGGCTTCCCGGTATATCTACGAGCGGATGGTTGTTTCAAAATAAATCAGATCTTTACGGCCAGACTCTTGGATACGGTGGTGGAACAGGACCGAGTGATGTTGAAGAACTAAAGCCTCCATTCAGAAGAGTGTTCGAAGTTTGGTTAAATGAATTCTGGGATAAGCTAGATGATCTTGAAGAGATATTAAAGTTTGTTGAGAACTTGCCCGGTGGTGCTCTGCTAAAAATGGCTTTAGCTCTATTTGGGTGCCCACACGAAAACTTCTTAAAAGATTTGTTTGCTGAATTAAAAGACATGATTAACCTTGGCTCTATTGTAAAAGGTTGCACGCTTGGAGAGCCGATGTTTAGGCTTCCAAAGCTTCCTTTGCCGTTACCACCATTTAACTTTATGGAGATGATACTAAGACCGCTACTAAATCTGCTGATTAAAAAATTAATTGATTTGATAGCGATGATCTTGTTGATGATATTGTTGAAACTCTTAATGGCGCTAAGTTGCGCTGGTCTAAAAGGTTTGCTTGACTTTTTAAAGAATGGCTTTGGTAACGACGATGGTCTTGACGGTGCTATTATTGAGTCTTTCTGTGGCGACGATGGCAATACAGACAGAGATACCCCTGACCTTGATGGTCTTTTAGGCGCTCTAGATGACGCAGGTTTCCAAGGAAACCCAGCAGATGTCGCCGCTCTTGGTGCTGATCTCTCTAACGCAATTCCGAAGAACGCTTTCAAGGATGCATTTTTGCAACCACCAGAATTCCAAGATCCAGACCTGTTGTCGCAGATATCCGATATAGTAAACACAAGACATCCCGGGTTTTCAGATATACTTGGAAAACCTTCTGACGTGGGTATGTTCTTTTCGGGTATTGGAAATCTCCTTAACCCTGATCAAAGAGCAGCAATTGAAGCATCTTTGCAAGACCAAGACGAAATTGATGGCCCAATAAACCCATCAATCTGTTTGACAAATGAGCAGAAAGAAGAATGGGATCAAGGAAGAAGAAGTTATATTAACGAACTTTGTGGCAACCTGCCTATGGATGGCTTCCGCCCCGGCGAGGAACCGGTGCCTCTTGAAGATGACTTGTGGCCGTATCCTGAAGATCAATCATCGCCAACCTTAGGAGATGATTGGCTTGATAAGCTAAATGATAGAGAAAAAGACAATCTAGATGAATATTTGGATCTGTTCCTCAATGGTCCCGCTGCTGTTATTGGCGATGTACTTAGTGACGCTTTGAGCCAAGGCTTGGTTAACTGCGCCATCGATCCAATTACTGGTGAACCAATTGAGCCGGGTGATGATGACTATGCTGCTAGCAAGAGTGTAATTCCTCCAATGCCTGCTGAGATATCTGAAATGATGGACAACGCCAAAAAGAGTATGCTTTATTCTGTTGAACAACGTTTCTACAATGATCTACAGGGTAAGTACCATTCTTTCTTCAACCACTTGTTGGCTGATTCATATAACGCACCTTTTTACAGATCAAGTAAGTATCGAGAGTCACACGATGAACTTGTAAGGCACAAGAGAAAATCTCCAAATGCAGCAGATACAGAAGGGCAATGGCAAGCAAAATGGGATGTAGTCAAGAATCGCCCTGTACGTCCTAGATTCCGAATGGAAATAAATGCTCCCCGCGATGATGATTTCAAAACAAATACCGACGAACCATTTGCAACAAATGTTTATCCAAAAACTATTGGTCTATGGATGAGGGACCAACTCTTATTAGAGGCAGAAGAATTAGAATTTAAAACTGATATGACCATGGAAAGCTTCTATAAGGAGGAGACCGTTACAAGGCCTTACACCAGAAGGCGTTGGAATATGGTGGAGAAACCAGTTGACTATAGAACTATTGATTATGCCCAACCTAATCCAACTTTTAAATTGAGCTTCAGAGACAACAATAATGCGAAAGGTAATGGGTGGAATTATGGATTTGATATTAAACTAATCAATTATCAAACTGATCAATATGGTAACCAAACAATGGATGACGGGTACAGAATTGTTTTTGAAGAATTAGAGACAACAAACATACCAAATGCCCTTTCTTTCACAAGTAAATACGGACCACCGTTAGCACTACCAAGTAAAACAAGAGTTAGTAAAGATATTCTTTTTGATATCAATGTTTCAAGTGATGTTGGGAATGCTACGCAACTACTTGATATTTATAAAAAAGGTATAACAGAGACAGAAAGATCAAACTATAACCTGTCTGGCATTGTACTGAAGAATTATGTAAAAAATATTTACTCTGCTATGGGCGTAACCTCAGAAGGCCTAACGGACGATTTGCTTGCAAAAGACTTATTTGAAACTTTCAATAACTTTGTTTATTCAAATGTAATAAAAATTACCTTAGACAATCCTGATGGGGCGTCATTTACTTTACCCGGATACACGACCATAGATGAGAACGAAGACGAAGTTGTAGTCGCTCCAGTCGATTACTCAGGCGTACCAGAAGCATTTATGTTTGGCTATGTAAACAACAACCTAACCAAAGCAGATTTAACCTATGTTGCACCTGAAGCGAGTCCTGATAATGAAGACACTTGGGAATACGATCACCGAAATAAAGAAAGGGTCCTTGGTAAATCAGCTACCGAACACCCAAGAGTAGAGTTTTTAGATCCTGAAATTCATGATATGGGTAAATACACAAAACCAAAGATTTATATTAAACCGCCTGATTATACTGGTTGGCTCGCAATTAACCAATTGGTTCTACCAGAAGAAGATAACCACGCTCCAATGAGAGAGGGTTTTATGTTCATGGACGACATAATCAAGAAAGAGAAGGATTTGAGAGACCAGATCCCCATGGATGAGCGTTTAACGGACCCTCACAATTGTATCCAAGAAGGCCCGTATGACGTGTTTAGCGACCCCACAGGGCATGCTGGTACCCATGTGTCTGTTCTTGCGATGGCGCGATTGTACGCCTTTGAGCACATGCTTAAGGCTATGAGTTTATATCAAATAGTAAAACCAGATTACACAAATAACTTTGATGACATTGTCCTATCTGCTATTGTTGAAGACATGGAGCAGGATCTTTCCGATTTGCCTCGAAGAAGATCTAAGAAAGGTTTCTTTAAGGGGTACACGTTCTGGCTTCTATTCTTAGAGCAATCAGCACAAACTGCTGAGCGGATGATCAAGGTAGGTGACCTTGAACCGAATCCTGAAATATCCGCATGCTTAGCAGCAATCAATGAAATCAGAGAGGAAAATCCTGCTCTTACTAAAAAATGGATTAAGCTTTTAAAACATGTGAGAACAATTACTTGGACTGACTCCGGCTCAATAGAAAAAATTGATTTTGCATATTCTAGAAAGATAAAGGGCAAAAGAAAATATTACCCCTTAGAATACGAATTGTCCAGTGAGGATGAAAAGGTTTTAATAAACTATATTGAATCTGTGATGTTCTACTCTTTGGGTAGAAACTTTAAGTCTATCTTGGCAGGCGAAACAAGAAACTTTGCTTATAGAATGAGAAAAAGACAAAGAAGAATGTTCAAAATGTCTTCTAAAGTGTATACTATACACAAAACCAAGGAAGTCGCGAAGAAGCTGTTGAAATACATTGTAGCAAACCAGCTAAGCTATTATGGAGACAAGCTGCAAGAGATTGCTAATGATAAAGAGCGGGCTGGTCCAAAGCCAAAGTATTTTATTGAAAATGTAAAAGAGTACTTCTTTGGTTCTAGCGATACCATAATTGGCGCAGGCAACGGTGGTCTAAGATCAGAAGCAGAGGAATACCAAACATTAGTTGAAGAAGCTGCTGAAGCCGGTGAAGAAGCTCCAAAGTTCAACTATGGTGCTAATGTAAAACACGTAATTCACAATCCTAGAGAAAAGAATCCACTGGACTCTTTTGGAGCAGGTCAGATGGCCAAGATAGCCGAATCTAAACACGGAAGCTTTTACTTTGAAAAGTATTTGAAGATTGTAGATAAGCCTGATGATCATGTAAGTGAAACAAAATGGTATAGAGATAATCAAAAAGATATAGTGTCTTCAAGGGATGAACTTCTGAAAGGTGTTGTAAATATCAAAGAATTCCAAGCCTTTATGAAGAGTAACTTAACAGCACTTGGAGGACTATCAGAAGATACAAAAATCAATGAACAAGGCGAAGAGGAGCCTTATATCTGGAACACTAAGATCTCGAATGTCTTCGGTGACGCAATTCCTGTCTTTTCAGAACCTGCTGAAGCAACCGATCCAGCCGAAGAAAGTGAAGAAGGAGCCGAAGAACAGGCTACTGCTGTACCTGAAATGATCGGCTATGACGGCTCAACTGGTATTAGGTTTGGTGTTAGGTTGTGTTACATTCCAAAGTCAGATTTTGACCCTGCTTTGAATTACTCCGAGACAGTACCTAATAAGTCATTCTTGTTCAAAGAGCCTGTTGCTGGAAATCCAGCAGAACACAATGCAAGAAAGATCTTCCCGATAGTTTCACTTGAGAGGGATGTTATTGACAGACCTATTGCCGAATTAGATTTAACTGATGACAATCTTGGAGAGGATTTAGACTGTTATATCGAAGAGCTTATGAAGGCCCCAGAGTTTAACTTAGTGTTTGATTATTGTGCTCCAATTAAAAGAGCGACTAGCCTGTTAAGTTTATATTCTCATTATGCCTTTGTTCCATCAGTGGCCGAGCACCCGCTGGAAAGAGATACAGAAAACGGTGACTCTCCAACTGAATATTGGAAGAGCGTTATTCTTTCACAGACAAAAAATTCATTAAGGAGCCTATTTATAGCAAACTATTCTTCTGCTATCTTCACTAGTGAAAAGGTAGGGTCTCAAAAAGATGGGTTTAAGATTAACTTTCCAAAGTTGTGGATGAACTTATTTAAAATCTTAATCAATCCTTTTGCTTTCCTTGCTGGATGGGCAGGATTATGGGGTGGCCACAGAAAAGCAAGACGGATAGTTGATAGACCATATGATATGTATGGCAACCCTGAAGGCGCAGACGACGGCGTAGAATAAAAGGAAAATAAAATGTCAGACACCAGAGACCCAAGATTTGTCAGCAGTATGTTTCCTTTAGTAAGTACAGAAGGTTCAATTGGTTTTGACAGTATTGAAAGAAGTGATATAAGAAAACTCATTAATAGTCATTTAAAAATGGTACTACTGACAAACCCGGGGGAAATCCCCAGCGACTCTAAGTTTGGGGTCGGCCTCTACACTCGCCTTTTCCTGCTGGAAACTGAACCACGAATAAAATCCTTAAAAAAAGATATACAACAACAGATTGATAAATACCTACCATATCTTCAAAATTACGAGGTGCTGTTAGACACAACCAAGGTCATGGATCACAAGATAGCGATTAGAATAAAATACGTTATTACGGACGGTCTATCAACAGACACTATTACCTTTATAGTTTCGGACACCACAACCACAACTTATACTGATGAATCCACGGGTGATTCGACGGTTACGCTTGGAGAGATACTTTCGGAGCGGGTCTAAATTAAAAACAAAAAATAAAAAATAAAATTCTATTTATTCTGAGGTCACAATGTATGCCAAAACTAAAAACAACCCCAATAAAATACACTAGCCGAGATTTTGACTCAATCAAGACAGATCTGATTAGTCACGCAAAGAGGTATTATCCAGACCAAGTAGCGGACTTTACTCAGGCGTCGTTTAACTCTATGATACTTGATTCTGTGGCCTATGTTGGCGATGTCTTATCGTATTATGTAGACTACTCTGTTAACGAGAGCTTCTTAGACACAGCAGTAGAGATAGGAAATATCAGGAAACATGCAAACTCTGTAGGTTTTAATTATTCAGGTGTTGCAATAGCTTATGGCATTGTGTACACTTATGTTTTGGTCCCAGCCAACTCTACCGGTACTGCGCCAAATCCAGAATACTTGGGCACAATTAAAAAAGGCGCTCAGTTTGTCAGCACAAGTGGAACTACCTATACACTGTTAGAAGACATACGCCTTTCGGACCCTAAGTGTGATTTTATTGCTGCTGAATTTAATGATGCCACGGGTGAAACTACATACTTTGCTGTTCGTGGTTTTGGTCAAGTATCTTCAGGACGCTTGGCACAAGCAACAGTAGACTTAACAAACTCTTCATTTAAGAAATTTAGAAAAATTTTAATAGGCGGAACCTCAGTAAATGAAATCGTAGACGTTTATGATTCCGGCGGCAACAAGTATTATCAAGTGGATTACCTCTCGCAGGAAACGATCTATCAAGAGACAACAAACCCTCTGGCAGCATCTGAAGGCGTAAGAAGTATCTTAAAACCTTTTGTTACTGCAAGAAGATTTGTTATGGAACAGGATTCTACTGGTACTTATTTGCAATTTGGATTTGGTTCTGAAGAAGAGGACGATAATGGTATCGCTGATCCTTCGCAAGTTGTTTTGAACTTAAAGGCTAGAAACCATATAACAGATAGCTCATTTGATCCTAATCAGATGTTGGGCACTAACAAATTAGGTGTATCTCCATCAGGGACCAGACTGACTGTTGTATATAAATACTCTGCCGCTGCTTCTCCGTCCACCGGAGCAAATACAATAACTCAAGTTGTTAATGCTGAGGTTGTTTTTGACGCCCCTAACACTCTTGCAGCAGATGTAATGGCGTTTGTACGTGACTCTATAGAAGTTACCAACCCGGATCCAATAACTGGCGATTCCGCCCAATTGAGCGCGGATGAATTGAAAGAAAGAACTAAAACAGTTTTTGCATCACAAAACAGAGCAGTAACAGCAACGGACTACAAAGCTGCAATTTATAGAATGCCAAGCACTTTTGGAAGCATAAAAAGAGTTCAAGTTATTCAGGACCCAAATTCTTTAAATAGAAGAATAGCGGCGTATGTTATCTCACAAGATCAAAATGGAAAATTGCACCCGACTCACATGAGGACTAAAAGCAATATGAAAACATGGCTCAGTAAATATAAGGCTATAAACGACATTGTGGACATATTTGACGCAAAAGTATTAAACTTTGAAATCAATTTTACTTTAGGTGTGGACTTGCGCTATGACACTGAGATTGTTTTAAATGATGCTATCCGTAGAGTTAGAGAAAAGTACAGTACGTTTTTTGAAATTGGGGAGCCAATTTACATAAATGATATTAGAAACATTTTGTCTGAGACAGAAGGTGTAATCGACATAAAAAGATTAAAAGTAGAAAACAAACATGCCGGAGCATATTCAGCCTTTAGGGTGGATTTTGAGAAAATAGTATCTAGAGATGGAACAATTATAATACCTCCAAAGAATGCAATTTTTGAAATGAAGTATCCTGATCTAGACATCAAGGGAGTTGCTAAGTAATGGCTTTAAAGAGATATTTTTCAAACGCAGACAATACAATATCGAATGCGTATCAAGAGAACATGACAATTCGAGGAACAGGCTCAAACATGGGCTCGTCTGACATACTAGAAACGTTTGCCATTTTAGGGCAGGTATCTAGTTCTGCAAATGGCTTAGAGACTGAGCTTTCAAGAATCTTGATTAAGTTTCCAATATCTGATGTAATAACAGACAGGGCCGCAGGTAACATCCCAGCTTCTGGATCTGTTTCGTTTTACTTAAATTTGTATAACGCCGAACATACACGGACCACACCTAAGAACTTTAATTTAACTGTTTCGGCTGTCTCTGCTTCATGGCAAGAAGGCGATGGTATGGATTTAGAAAACTATAGCGATACCACTCGCGATATTCGAGGTTCAAACTGGATTAGAAGCTCTGCAAGTGTCAGTTGGGCATCTCAAGGTGGTGATTACCACTCTGCTCCAACATCAACGGTCTCTATGCAATCGGGTTTAGAAAACATAGAGGTGGATGTTAGTGAATTTGTCGAGCAGTGGATCAAGGGCGCTTCATTTGGTAACCAAGCACAAGCCACAGCAACCGCAAAGCCAAACTATGGATTTGGTATAAAACTCGCAGACTCTTTTGAGTCTGGTGAAAAAACATACTTTACGAAAAAATTCTTTGGTAGAGGTACGCAGTTCTTCCACAAAAAACCTGTCATCGAAGCGCGCTGGGATTCAGCAAGAAGAGATAATCGTGGAGACTTCTATCTAAGCAGTTCTGTACAGCCGGGACATGAAAATTTAAATAAACTTTACCTGTACAACTATGTTAGAGGTAGACTTAGAGACATAAGGGACAACAGTTCAATAGCCCCTACGATGAGAATCTATTATGCTTCCGGCTCCGTGCCTGAGGGTGACAATAGAACTTTTTATAACTCAAGTAACACTGCTGTCACATCTTTAGCAGCTACTCGTTTATCAAAGGGCATCTATTATACACAGTTTGCTGTTACTAGCAGTACAGTGACCTCTACATATCCGTACTTAATCGATGTTTGGGAATATAACTCCACAGAGTTCTTTACAGGTTCAACAATAATCCCCAAGAAACACAAGCCTTTACAACACAACCTTACCAATAATTACATCATTAATATCTCTAATTTAAAGAAGTTCTACGGCAGAACAGAAACAGCACGTTTTAGGCTTTATGTAAGACCCAGAAACTGGTCG
>MDTB01178171.1_pt1 | contig 12539 bp, 16 predicted proteins | sample 811161 | NCBI WGS metagenome assembly MDTB01 (sample SAMN05326650, study PRJNA326480) | marine metagenome | isolation source: seawater | place: Mediterranean Sea | collected 2009 | reverse complement strand
TATTAAAATCATTAAGTTCAAAAGACAAATTATTTTCAAAAATTAGTAAATTTTTATCTTCAAGATTTTGAGGATTATTAAAGTCATTTTTTATAATTGAATAAGTTTTTTCTGATGTCCTTGGTGGAGCATTTTCATTCAATTTTATATTGTTAAATCTATTATTTGTAAATTTTTTAATATTCCATTCACTTGCAAGATAGTGTTTGCCTTTAGTTTGAACTCCCGCTACCCATCTCCAACCAAGCGTGTTCGAAGCTGTATCTCCATCATAAAGATGTTTCATAAAAAACTCAGCACCCAATTGCCATGGTAGCTCCAAAGTAAATATCCAGATACTTGCGAACCACATTCTAGCGTGATTATGAAGATAATTATTCCTTTTTAGTTCATTCACCCATTCATTAAAACATTCTATACTCGTTTTTCCTTCAACGGCATTTTGATAGTTTTGGCTATCTTTAAATTTTTCTCTAAGTTTTTTTAATTCTATTAAGTAATCAGACCAAACATTTGGTCTTAACTCCAACCAACCTTTCCAATATACACGCCACAAAATTTCTTGAATAAACTTTTCATTTTTTGTAAATGAAAATTTTTTTAATGACTTATCAATCACCTCAAGTTCATTGATTATTCCATGCGTGATGTAAGGAGATAAACAAGAAATATTAGATTTATTATCAGGGCCAAAATCAAAATTTCTTAATTTTGCATATCCAAAAAGATTATTTTCGATAAAATGATTTAATTTTTCAACGGCCTCTGCCCTTGAAGCTTGAAATATCATAATGCTTTATTTTGATTTTTTCTTCTTTAACCCTAACTTATCACTATGTCTCAGTCTTAAAATGACTATTGCAGCTGCGATAAGAACTATTGCTACAGCTTCGTATACCAAAGCTGATGGATCCATTTCTTTTCCTTGCAATATTATAAATCGAGCAAGTGCTGTTATTGCAATTAAAAGAGGGAGAGTTATACTAATAGATTGTTGATCCCAAAACACTCTTACCATCGCCAATACCTCAAGATAAAGAAACATTAGTAGCAAATCAGCTAAAGTAACAGATTGATTTAAAATCATATTCTTAATCTCTATCCCAACAGCAATTACTGTGCTTATTAAAATTATACACATTAAAATAAGTTGTAAATTTTTTGCTATTTTTTCCATTACTTATCTTTACTAAATGGTAACCATTTTTCAAACACTGATTTAGATGGTCCATCATAGGGTATTGAGTAGGAACTTGGGTTAGGACTGGTCAAAACCTCTATACCCTTTGAGAATACAAAAATAAACACAACTACGAAAACAATTACCATTATTTTAAATGGATCAAAATTTTTAGTTTTAAAGACACTCGTGGATTGCTCTTCTGCTTTATGAAAATGTTTGAAGGTCATATATACAGCAAATATTAAACCTATGTGGGCAACATATAATCCAGCCCATCCAAACGCAAAAGTTGTATAGGAAAAAACATATAAGCTAAAAACTGTAGTCCAAATAAAACTTAAAACTAATAGAATTTGTAATCTTACAGTTTTTGGTAAGGATCTTAGATCATTTTTACTGTCATCAAATAAAATATTTGCAGCGTCTACCATCCAATTTTTAAGTGACTCCATAATAATAAATTACAATTTTTAAATACTATCACAAATGTCAAATTGTCCTAAACTTTATTACATATTATAAACGTAGTTTTGTCTTATGAAAGTTAATAAATCTTTCGACATTTGTCTTATTAAAAGTTTTATTTTCTTCGAAAGAAACTTTTTTCATAGAGTATGCTAAGCTTTTTGTTTGTCTGGACTCAATAATTACATTTCCTTTATAAAGTTTAAGTTTTACTGATCCATTTACTTTATTTTTTTTAAGATCAATGATTTTTTGAAGTTTTAATCTTTCTTTAGAATACCAATATCCATTATAAATAAGTTCTGCATATCTTGACATTATTTGATCTTTTTTATGCATTGTATCTTTATCTAATGTGACAGACTCAATTGCTCTATGAGCGTTTATTAATAAAGTTCCTCCAGGAGTTTCGTATACTCCTCTTGATTTTATTCCAATAAATCTATTTTCAACTAAATCAACTCTTCCTATTCCATTTTTACCAGCAATTTTATTAAGTTTTTCTAATAACTTTGATGGAGACAATTTTATTCCATTGACTGCTATAGGGTCTCCATTTTTAAAATTGATTGTAACGAAACTAGGTTTGTTAGGTGATTTTTCCGGAGAAACAGTTCTTTGGAATATAAATTCAGGTGCAGAATTTTTTGGATTTTCTAAAACTTTTCCCTCTGTGGAAGTATGAAATAAATTATCATCGATAGAAAATGGAGGAGCTCCTTTTTTATCTTTAGGTATTGGAATTCCGTATTTTTTTGCATAATTGATCAGATCGGTTCTTGATTTTAATTTCCAAATTCTCCAAGGAGCAATTATTTTTATCTTTGGTCCAAAATAATAATATCCCAGTTCAAATCTAACTTGATCATTACCTTTACCTGTGGAGCCATGAGAAACTGCATAGGCTTTAAATTTTTTAGCAACTCTAATTTGGTCTTTTGCAATTAATGGTCTAGCAATTGATGTACCTAATAAATATACACCTTCATAGATGGCATGACCCCTTATCATCGGATAGACATATTCTTTAACAAATACGTCTTTTAAATCATTAATAATTATTTTTTTTACTCCAAATTTTTTAGCATTTTTGATTATTTGTTTTCTGTCTATCTCTTGGCCAATATCAGCCGTATAACAAATAACTTCAGCATTATAGTTTTCTTGTAACCACTTTAAAATTATTGATGTATCAAGCCCACCTGAGTAAGCAAGTACAATTTTTTTTTTATCTATCATTAAATTAATTGCAAGAGGTCTTCGCAGAGTTATATGCTTTTGTAAATCCTAGTAGAGAATAGTGATCTATGGTTTGAGATCCCTCTTCATTATAACCTGTGATCATAATTCTAGATCCTCTTTTCATTTGTCTAACCATTTTAATTTCTATTTTGTTATCTGTTATCCAAGCAAAACCAGATTGTTTGATATCAAATTTAAATTTATACTTTCCAGACACTGCTGTAACAGAGTTGCTTTTATTAAATTCATAGCCAGGTGTTATACTAATCTCATCAGAAATTTTATCGTTTGGTCTAAAAGTAACAAATAATTTGGATTCTCTTTTATTGGATTTTGGAGCTTGTAAAATCGGTTTAGTTTGAGCAAAACACACTTTACCATCCACTTCGTCCAAAATCATTGTTTCCCAGTCCTGAAATTTTCCAACCTTTTTTAATTCGTTTGACAAGGACATTTTTGAAAAACTTAATGAAAAAATAAATGTAATAAGAATTATATTTTTAATTATGGACATGGGTTTGGATAAATCTTTTGAACTTCATTAATATCATTTATAACATCTTCTTCAAGATTAACATTTACACTTTCTATATTTATTTTCAACTGATCCATTGTAGTAGCACCAATTATTACGCTTGTAACAAAGGGTTGAACTTCGCAGAATTTTAAACTCATTTGAGCAAAATTTATTTGATATTTTTTTGCTATTTCGTAATACTTTTCAATTGCAAGCTGCCCATTCTTAGTTTTGTATCTAAAAAATTTTTCTCCAAATAATTTCATTCTTGAATTTTCTGGTAATTCATTGTTCCTATATTTTCCTGTTAAAAAACCAAATGCTAGAGGAGAATATGCTAACAAACCACTTTTCTCCCTAATAGAAATTTCTGCTAATCCAACTTCGTAAGTTCTGTTTAAAAGACTATATGGATTTTGGACTGATAGCATTCTCGGAAGATTTTTTATTTCTGATAGCTCTAAAAATTTTGATAAACCCCATGAGGTCTCGTTTGAAATTCCAATATATCTAATTTTTCCAGACTTAATAATTTTATCTAAGGAATAAAGAATATCTTCAAATTTATTCCATTCATTTTTATCTTCATGCTCATATCCAAGTTTTCCAAAAAAATTACTATTTCTTTCTGGCCAATGCAGTTGGTACAAATCAATATAATCTGTTTTTAATCTTTTTAGACTTTCATTTACAGCTTGATTTAAATTCTTATAATCGTATTGATTTCCCCCACCTCTAATCCAACTCAAACCAGGACCAGCAACTTTACTTGCAAGGATTACTTTGTCTCTTTTTTTTGTTTCCTTAAACCAATTTCCAATTACTTCCTCAGTTTTTCCATAAGTATTTTTCTTTGGAGGTATTGCATACAGTTCGGCTGTATCCCAAAAATTAACACCTTTATCTAAAGCATAATTCATTTGTTCGAACCCTTCTTCTTGAGTATTTTGTTCGCCCCAAGTCATGGTTCCGAGACAAATTGCACTAACATCAACGTCTGTATTTCCCAATTTTTTGTAATTCATCAAGGTTTATGCAGTAAAATTTATTTAATTATCTTTTAAGGTATCTTGAATAATTAGTAAAAGAATATTATATAATTTATTTATGGAATTTAATAAAAAAGGCATTCTAAGCAGAGCTAGAGAAGCACAAAAATCAACTGCTGTAATGGATGAAGGTTTAAGAGCCTACATGCTTAAGGTTTATAATTTTATGGCCTCAGGAATTTTACTTACAGGGCTTGTATCACTAATATTTTTTAAATTATCAGTAGTAACAGACGCTAATGGATCAATAGTTGCCTTAACAAATATTGGAAATACAATATTTTTATCAGGTTTTAAATGGGTTGTGATGCTGGCTCCTTTAGCTGTAGTGTTTTATATGAGTGCAAGAATGGGTAAGATGAGCGTTGCATCAGCTCAAACAACGTTTTGGATTTTTGCATCATTAATGGGTTTGTCACTCTCTTCAATATTTTTAGTTTACACGGGCGCAAGTATAACAAGAGTTTTTTTTATCACTTCAATTACTTTTGGATCAATGAGTTTATATGGCTATACTACAAAAAGAGACTTAACAAAACTAGGATCTTTTTTAATGATGGGTTTAATAGGAATCATTATAGCATCATTAGTTAATTTATTTTTAAAATCATCTATGATGGATTTTGTAATATCGATTTTGGGGGTTCTGATTTTTGTTGGTTTGACTGCCTATGATACTCAAAAGATTAAAAACATGTATGCAGTTAGTGATAGTGGTGAAATGATGGGTAAAAAAGCTGTAATGGGTGCTCTTACTCTTTATTTAGATTTCATAAACCTATTTATCATGTTGCTTAGATTATTCGGTCAACGAAGATAATTTTATTTCTGAAGTTTTTTCCAATTATTGTTTGTTAAAAGCGACTTTAGAGCAAAAGAATTTTTAAGTATTTTTCCGTTTGTATCTGTAATTAAGTATCTAAGATTTTTATTTTTTGGTTTGAAATTTTTGCATATCTTATATAAAGCGTTTTCTGTAGTATTCCTAAAAACACTAAAACTAACTTGCTTACTTGAAATATTCAATCCATAGTCTTTCCATGATCCTTCAGACACCATTTTTGCGTATAGATCCAAAATAATTTTAAGTTCATCTTTTTCGAAAAATTGTTTTTCTTCTTTTTTATTATATTGGTTATTAATTATTAGTTTTAAATTACTACGCATCAATTTTATATTTAGTAATTAATGGGATCTGAAAACCTGTAAAAATGATAGAAATTGGCAGCATCCCCCATACTTTAAAATTAACCCAAAATTCTTCTGTTTGTGTTCTCCAAACACATTCATTTAATATTTCTAGCCCAAAGAAAAAAAACATCCATCGTTTATTTAATATATTCCATCCAATATCATTTAATGGAATTGATTTACCTAAAATTTTTTTCAGAACCGGTTCTTTAGTAAAAAATTTTCCAAATAATAAAATTAGAGCAAATAAAATATTAATAATAGTTGGTTTTAAGTAAATGAAAATTGGATTATTAAAATAAATAGTTAGTCCTCCAAATAAAGTTATAAGAATACCACTGACCAAAGGCATAGTTGGTATTTTTTTTTCAAAAAACCATACAATTGTTAATGCAACTAAAGTTGCAACTATAAGTGGAGGTATTGCAATTTCTAAATTTTTATCATTTTTGTAATAAAAGAAAAAAAATATTGCTAATGGACCAAAATCTGTAACAAATTTTAGAAAAGATTTATTCACATAAAGATATTAACATATTTGCCACATCACAAAACATTAATATTTTAACCATTGATTTTTAAGTTTAAATACCCATACTTATCAAAATGCCAATTCAAAAAGCAAAATTTTCAATCGGGGATATTGTTAAACATAAACATTTTGAATTCAGAGGAGTAATTTACGATGTTGATTTTGAATTTAATAATTCTGAAGAATGGTACCAATCTATCCCAAAAAATGTCAGACCTAGAAAAGATCAACCTTTTTACCATTTATTGGCTGAAAATGATGAAATAACCTATGAGGCTTATGTTTCTCAACAAAACCTTCTAATAGATGTCTCTGGCGAACCTATTAAACACCCGTTAATTGAGGAGATTTTTTCAGGTAAAAAAGGTTCTAGCTATTTTAAACCGTCAAATTAATCAACAACATTTAAACACAATTACTTCAAACATTAGACATACTACTTTTTTAATAATTATATGATAATTCCTGATCAAGAGTGCTAAAAACGTTCTCATGCTAATTAATATCTCCCTCTGCATTCTTGATCAGAAAAATTTTTCCTATAAAGAATAATAAAGATTTAAATTAATTAGTATTATGTTTAAAATATTTGAACCTAACAAAATTTTTAAAATTACCTCTAAAGCCCCTAAGTATGTTATTTTCTTATTTGTAGTAATCTTAACGGTTGGTTTGAGTGAAGCATTAATTTTTTCCCCAGAAGATTATAAACAAAGTCATGCAGTAAGGATAATGTACGTACATGTACCAGCTGCATGGATATCTTTAAGTATTTTTTCTTTAATAACAGTATTGTCAATTATTGGTTACATTTTTAAGCATCAAAATTTTTTTTTAATTTCTAAAAGTTTGGCACCATCTGGATTTGTTTTTAATATTATAGCATTAGTTACAGGAGCCATTTGGGGAAAACCGACCTGGGGAACTTGGTGGGCATGGGATGCAAGAATTACTTCAATGTTAATTTTGGCTTTATTTTATGCCTTATATCTAATTACTTGGAGATTATATGAGGATAAAGAAAAGGTTATGAAAATTACAACTTTTATAACTATTTTAGGAATTATAAATGTTCCTATTATAAAATTCTCAGTTGATTGGTGGAATACTCTTCATCAACCAGCTTCAATCAATATTCTTTCAAAAAATGTAATTCATTCTTCAATGCTTATGCCATTAATTATAATGACTGCGGCATTTGCCCTATTTTCATTGCTAATATTTTTAATGAAATATAATACAGAACTGATAAAAATTAAAAACAAAGGTTTAGATAGATTATGATTAACGAATTTTTTTTAATGAATGGATATGGAATATATGTGTTCTCTGCCTTTGCTTTTACTTTATTAAATTTTACAATTTTATATTTGATAATAAGGAGTCAATTTGAGAGAGAAAAAGAAAAATTTATTAACAAATTTGGATCGCTTGATCACCAGAAAGCAAAAACTGCAAAATTACAAAAAATTAATAAAGAGATCTTATCTAATAGTACAATTAACTAACTTTTAAGCCATGTATGGTCGTAAGGTTAAATTAAGATTTTTATTTATATTTATTATTTTAACGACTCTAATTTTAACAGTTTTTTTAATATTAAAATCTCTTGAAGAAAATGTGATTTATTTTCAATCACCCACTGATATAAAAAAACTATCAGACATTTATAAAAAAAAAATTAGAGTAGGAGGAATGGTCAAAAAAAACTCTGTTTCTATATCTGCCAATGAACTTAAATTTATAATTTCTGATTTTAAAAATGAGATCATAGTTACCTACTCTGGTGCTGTACCAAATCTTTTTGAGGAAGAAAAAGGAGTTGTTGCAGAAGGTTATTTAAAAGATAAAAATTTTTTTTTAGCAACTAAAATTCTAGCTAAACACGATGAAAATTATATGCCACCAGAGGTAAAAGAGGCATTGGAGGAAAAATAATTTGTTATCCAGTTCAATTGGTTATTATGCATTGATTTTAGGACTTATTAGTTCTTTGTTTCTTATATATTTTTGCATACTGAATTTTAGAGATCATAAATATTTAAATACAAAAATTTTATCATTTACATTTTTTCAATTTCTGTTTGTGATCACAAGTTTTATTAGTTTAATTGTTTCATTTGCATTATCTGATTTTAGTAATGAAACAGTTTTTAATAACTCTCACACAACAAAACCTATTTTCTATAAAATAGCAGGAGTTTGGGGCAATCACGAAGGTAGCTTATTGTTGTGGTTACTTGTTTTAACATTATTCACACTGATTTTTTTGTTAAAAACAAAAGAACAACCATTAAAATATAGAATTTTAACAATTTTATTTCAACAAATAATAATAATTGGTTTTTTTATTTTTATAATTAAAACTTCAAGTCCATTTAATTATATTTTTCCTACACCAAAAGAAGGTTTAGGCCTTAATCCAATATTACAAGATCCAATATTAGCAATACATCCACCAATTTTATATTTAGGATATGTTGGTTCTTCAATTATTTTTTCATCTGCTTTGGCTGCAACAGTGCTTAGCTTTATAAACAATAATTGGGCCTTCCATATTAAAAAATGGGTTTTAGCTTCATGGATTTTTTTAACTCTTGGAATTTTATTGGGATCAGTATGGGCTTATTATGAATTAGGCTGGGGAGGTTTTTGGTTTTGGGATCCTGTTGAAAATGTTTCTCTCATGCCCTGGTTAGCTTTAACAACTCTTTTACATTGCATTCTGGTTTTACAAAAAAGATCAATTTTAACTTCATGGGTTATAATATTGTCAATATCTACTTTTACACTTAGTATGTGTGGAACTTTCTTAGTAAGATCAGGAATATTAAACTCTGTTCATACTTTTGCGAATGATCCTGAAAGAGGGATTTTTATTTTGATTTTCTTATTTTCACTAATCATTTTATCAATAATTATTTTTTTCTTTTTTCATAAAAGAAATGAAAGTGAAAATGAAAGTTTTTTTTGGTTGAGTAAAGAAACTGCAATTTTGATGAATAATTGGTTTATGATGTATTTTTTATCTGTTGTGCTTATTGGGACAGTTTATCCAATATTTCTAGATGTTATTACTTCTGAAAAGATATCGGTTGGCCCACCATTTTATCATAAACTTATTATTCCTTTTTTAGTTCCATTTTTAATATTTATGGCAATTGGGCCTAAACTAAGATGGATTAAATCAAATTTTGATAATAAATTAAATTTAATTTTTGTATTGTTTTTTTCAATTTTAATATCATTCTTAATAGTAAAAAATTTTGATGTAAATTTTCTAATTAATTTAACTATAATCTCAGGAGCTCTATATTTATTTTTTATTACAATTAGAGATTTTTTTATTAAGAAAAATAAAAACAACTCTCAAAAAATAGCACATTTTGGATTTAGTTTATTAATCTTAAGCATTATGTTTAATAATATTTTTTCAAGTGAAATCATTACTAATTTAAAAGTCGGTGAAATATTGGAAACCTCAAATACAAAAATAACTTTTAATGAAGTTAACCAAAAAAATGAAAAAAATTATAAATCTATAATTGGAAGTTTTACTATTGAAACGAAAAACGAAAAAACAGAAAAGTTTAAACCAGAGCTGAGGATTTATAATCAACCAATTACAATTACTAGTGAGGCAGACATTAAAACAACATTGGTATCAGATAAATTTATGACAATAAATGTTGTACAAAATCAAGATTATTTTAATGTTAGATATCAGGTAAAACCATTTATGATCTGGATATGGTTGTCAGTAATATTGATTAGTGTTGGTGGATTAGTAAGTTTTTTTAAAAAAGAATATGAAAAATAAATTTTTTTTATTTAGTTCAATTTTTATTTTTGTAATTATTTTTAGTATTTTTTATAAAAGTCTGCATAAAACAAATATTTATACCCCGAGTGTTAAACTTGATAAAAAAATACCGGAATATTCTACAGAAGTATTAAATACAGATAAAATAATTAGCTATTCAGAGATTTTTGACACAGAAAATTTTTATTTTTTGAACATCTGGTCTTCTTGGTGTGTTCCTTGTAGAGACGAACATTATTTATTAATGGAGTTGCACAAAGATAAAAATATAAAATTAGTCGGATTGAACTATAAAGACAACATAGACAATGCTCAAAAGTTTTTAAAGGAGTTAGGAAATCCTTTTAATATAATAATAGTTGATATTGATGGAGTCCAAGCAATTGAATGGGGGGCTGTAGGTGTTCCAGAATCTTTTTTGATACATAAAAAAAAAGTTATAAAGAAATATATTGGCCCTTTAGATAAAAATTTATTAATTCAAATTAAATCATTAATAAAATGAAATTTTTTAAATTGCTAATTAGTTTTGTTTTAATCTTTAATTTGAACAACACTTATGCAAATGATAATGATTTAAATCACAAAATTATAAAAAATTTACGATGTCTAGTTTGTCAGGGTCAATCTGTTTATGACTCAGATTCTGATTTTGCAATTAGTTTAAAAATCGTAGTAGCTAATAAGATAAATGAAGGACTTACTGAAAAACAAATTTACTCTTATTTAAAAAAAAAATATGGTGAATGGATTTTGTATGACCCAGAATTGAACAAAAACACTTATTTACTTTGGTTATTGCCTGTATTGTTATTTCTAATTGGAGGTGTAATAATATTCAAGAGATTTAAAATAAAAAATAAATAAGTATATTTCTTACATGAACCTAAAATATTATAATTTATTTACTGTAATTTTTTTACTATGTTTTTCAGCAAATGCTGAAGAAAATAAATCAAAATTTAATGATAACATTAATACTGAATTTAATGTTTATTCTGGAATGTTTGATTTTAGTGATGATGGAAAAAGGTCAGCCTTAATAGGTCTTCAACACCAAAATGAAAATCTTCATAGAAACACTTTTTTTGGAAATCTATCACCAGTTACTGGAGCCTTAATTACAGAAGATACAGCCGCATATATTTATACTGGTGTTCAAGCACAATATAAAATTGGAGCGTTAAATCTTACTCCAAGTTTTACTCCAGGCCTATATCACGAAGGAGATGGTAAGGACCTCGGACATTTGATTGAATTTAAAAGTGAAGTTCAATTATCCTTGGACTTATCTAAAACATCTGAATTTGGTTTTTCTTACAATCATTTATCAAATGCCAGTATTGGGGATAAAAATCCTGGGGCAAATAGTTATATGTTTAATTTCCTCAAAAGCTTTTAGTAAGACATATGAATTTAAAAAACTGTCACAATTTTAGTGACTTTAGAAAGTTAGCTGAAAAAAAACTACCATCGCCTATTTTCCACTATATTGATGGTGCTGCAGATGATGAAATTACGTATGATAGAAATACAAGCGCCTTTGATGATGTTGACTTAGTTCCAAATGTTTTAAGAGGTGTTGAGAATGTTGATTTGTCTACAACTATTTTTGGAAAAAAATTAGATCTCCCTTTTTATCTTGCACCTACTGCTTTACAAAGACTGTTTCACTATGATGGAGAAAGAGCTGTAGGAAAAGCCGCAAAAAAATTTAACACTATGTTTGGAGTATCAGCTCTTGCGACAGTGAGTGTAGAAGAAATATCGTCTTTAATTGATACTCCAAAAATGTTTCAATTTTATTTCCATAAAGATAGAGGATTGAATGACTCTTGTTTAGAGCGAGCTAAAGCAGCGAAATTTGATGTAATGGCCTTAACAGTAGATACTATTACTGGCGGAAACCGTGAAAGAGATTTAAGAACTGGTTTTACATCTCCACCAAAATTAACTTTATCAAGTTTATTTAGTTTTGCTACCAAGCCCATGTGGGGAATAAATTATTTAACAAAAGGTAAGTTTGAGTTACCTCATCTTCAAGACTATGTGAAAGAAGGTACAAGCACCAACTCTTCAATTGGAAATTATTTTTCTACAATGTTGGATCAATCTATTAACTGGAAAGATGCTGAAAAACTTTGTTCCCAATGGGGAGGTCATTTTGCACTAAAAGGCGTAATGAGTGTTGAAGATGCAAAGAGAGCAGTTGATATCGGATGCACTGGAATAATGGTTTCTAATCATGGAGGAAGACAACTCGACGGATCCAGATCTCCTTTTGATCAATTAGCTGAAATCGTGGATGCTGTGGGTGATAAACTTGATGTCATATGTGAGGGAGGCATTCATAGAGGAACTCATATGTTAAAAGCATTATCATTAGGTGCCAAAGCATGCTCTGGAGGTAGATTGTATCTTTATGCTTTAGCTGCAGGAGGGCAAGCTGGAGTAGAGAGAGCTATAAACCAGTATAAAATGGAACTTGAACGAGGAATGAAATTAATGGGATGTACTAAGATTAGTGAATTAAATAG
>MDTB01113784.1_pt1 | contig 12539 bp, 13 predicted proteins | sample 811161 | NCBI WGS metagenome assembly MDTB01 (sample SAMN05326650, study PRJNA326480) | marine metagenome | isolation source: seawater | place: Mediterranean Sea | collected 2009 | reverse complement strand
TAGGACTCTCCCAAGTCTGCGTTTTCTCTTGCATTGGTTATCTCTTTTAAATTATGACCAGAACAAAATACATCACCTGTTGCAGCAATTATAATAACTTTGATGAATTGATTTTTAGAGGCATCATTAAGTGCATCTATTAGTTCTTTCATCATCATTTCAGATAAAGTATTTTTATTCTTACAATCATCAAGAGTTAATCTAAGGATGCCATAATCATCATTATCTTTATGCAGTATTTTTTTTGATTCGTCTTTCATGATTTAATTAAATGATAAATATATTTAATAGTCCAATTTAAGCCTCAAGAACTTTCTTAGGGCATTCGTTCATTATAACTATAAGGCCAGCACTTCTGCCAAGAGAGGCTGCCTTTTGCTCAATAATTCCTTCTTGCGTCCATAAAATCTTAGCATCTATTGAAATAGCTTCCTTTGTTATATCAAAAATAAATTCTTCAGCGCGGAATACATCAACCATATTGATCTTGCTTTTAATTAAACTCAAATTGGCATAACATTTTCTTCCTAAGATATTGGTTTCTTTGGGGTTGACTGGAAAAACTTCAAAACCATAGCCAATCAAGTATTTCATTACTTTGTTACTGTCTCTATTTGGATCAGAGCTTGCTCCAATAATTGCAATTGTTCTTACGTCTTTTAAGACATTTCTTAAATAAGTTAAAGAATAATTGGAAGTCATCTAAATAATAATGTCATATATTAATCAAAAATATTCATTTCAGACTGAATTGGCCATACATAATCCAAACTGTCATCATTTAAAAGAAACATATAGTTATTTACTTTTTCTTTTGCTTTATTTGGAAAATAAGAAGAGAAGTCGCAAACTAACTTAAGTGATTTTGTATGAAAAAGTAACTTGTTAGAGATCTTTCTCCAATGCTTTGAAATTATTGCCTCATTGCTTGACCATATTATTGAAGTTGTTCTCCAATTAAACTTAAATCCAAACAAAGACCTAATTAGTAATCTTTTCTTTACAATTAATTGAACTTTTTGACTATCCAAGTCAAATTCTAAAAATCTAATTCCAACACCTTCATGAAGGCATGCCTCAATATGCTCGTCTACTTTAAGTGAGTCTTTATTGATGTCTCTTATTTTAATATTTGAAAAATTTAAAATGCATTCAGGTAAAAGCAATGAGGCTCTTTTTAGTTTCATTTTCTTAAATCCAATTGCAGTATATATTTTTTCTGCAATTGGTTTCGCAGAGTAATTAGTTAATATATATTTATCAAATTTTTTTACCATAAATTTTAAAAATGACATTGTTGGTAATCCTCTGAATTCTTCATGTATATACCAACCTGATAAATTAATAATAGTTTTTTTCTTATTACCTATATTCTTATAACCTTGATGAAAAAATAACATTGCACCTACAATATCTTCATCAGCCTTCATCATAATTCCAAAGGTATTTAGATCTTTATTCAGCTCAGGTAATCTTTTTTCTAAAAGAGATGATTTAATTCTGTCCCATTTAAAGCCTTTCTCTAAAAATAAAATTGCATCTTTAAGATCTTTTATTGATTTTATCTCAAAATATTCTAAATTTTTAAGCATTTAAATTCTATTAATGGAATGTATTTTTATATTTCTTGGATTCAAAATAATATATAAAAGTCTTAATTTGAGTCAATCAAATCATTAATAGAATCCAGTGAATCAAGAAGCTCAAATTGTTCTGGTTCTATTACGCAGTCAAATTCTGCATCTAAAAATGCAGCAATCTGAATTACAACTAATGAATCAAATTTTTGAAAGTCCAAAAAATTCTTTGAAGACTGAACCTCCTCAAAAGAAATTTCAAGAATATTAGCAATATGTTGTATTAGTTTTTCGCTCATTATTTAGCCTCCATGATATTGATATACTTGCTTTCTATACTATTCTTATGAATCCATTTCTTCAAATCTATTTTATAATCTTTTTGGCTGTCTTGTTTGTTTATTATCTCGAAACCAGCATTCTCATATAGATTTATGACTTGATTATTTTTTTTTGTCATTACATAGCTTGCTTTGACAGTTTTTACGCCTTTTTTATATAGAGCTAAGAGTGACCATTTAAGAAATTCATATTCTATGTCTCTACCTAAGATTCTACAGCTCATAAGAAAAATTGATATATCAACTTCATTTAGATTTGGTGTTTTTGATGCAATAATTAAAGATGTGATTCCATGGTCACCATACTTATCCTTAATTTTAAGTGGGAAAATATAATTACCAGACTCAATATTCTTTTTGATTTCACTTTCACTTAATCTTACTGTTGTCAAATTAAATTGATTTGTCTTTTGCGTCATTTGAGAAATTCTTAAAATATGTGGAACTGGGTCTGCAAAAACATAACCTTCCAAGTTTAAATTTTTAAGAAATTCGTCTTTTGTGGATGACTCTGATTCTTCTTTTTCAGCTTGAAGTTTAATTTTGTATTGATTTTTTTTATTTACATCTTCATCAGTTAACTTTTTTGAAAAAAAGTATCTGAAAGAAAGATTATCGATGAAAGCTGGGATATCATATTCTTTTGAAGGAAACTCTGGCACTATAAGATTTGGAAAATTACTTCTCACCATGTCTCTTTCAAGAGGATTATCATCAATAAATATACATGCATCTTCACCTATGTTAATTTCAGAAATTATGCTCTTGATATTATTAGTTTTATCTTGCCAATTTGCTTTAATTATAGAAAAATCTTCTAGTTTTAAGTGCATATTCTTGTTTTTTAAAAAGCCCTCATTAACATCATCTATATTATTTTTTGAGCATGCGGTTAGGATGACGCCCAATGAAGATAATTCTTTAACTTTTTTTTGCAAATAAAGATATACGTTTCCAGGGTAAGTATTACCAATTTGAATTCGATTATATCCATCCTCGCCTAATATTCCGCCCCATAAAGTGTTATCTAAATCTAATATTAGTAATTTTTTTCTCTTATGAGATATGATGAGTTCTATATCTTCAAGCCATAATTTAAAATTATTAGCGCATAATGGTGAGACTATAGAACTTGAAGAAAAATAATATTTTGAAGAAAAGTAATCTTGTCCAATATATTTAAGCAACTGATTGGGGTCTAAATAAAAAACGTTATTTGTCTTTCCAGAAAGCTCAAGAATATTTTTATTAAATTTGTAAATTTCATCTATAAGCCTATGTTCAGTTAAGATTGCTGAAGAATATAACTTAGGTGCAAATAAACCTAAAACATAGATAGGCTGGCTATTAGCTGATTTAATAGATATTTTTAAGTTACTTTTTAACTCAGATATTTGTTGAAGAATATCTTCTGTATTTGGAGATGGTTTTAAAAAATTTATCCATAAAAAGTTTTCAGCATTTGTATTTGATAAAGGTGAGTCATAATCACTTAATATATACTTCTCTTTTGGAAAAAAGATCTCAATCATACTGTTTCTAAATACAAAGTTCATATTAATATTATTTAATCTGCTATTTTTCTAGTAATTCGATGAGCCCATCATTGGTACTATAATAAAATGCAACATGTCTATTTTCAAAAGCTATTGCTTTTTTAGGTTTTGCAACACAAATAAAACCTCTTTTATTTAGTTTTTTTTCTTGTTCCATGATGGAGTTTACTTCAAAGCATAAGTGATAAGGCCCAGGGCCATTTCTTTGTAACAAATTTTCTATTTTTGAGTTTTTAAGTGGCTCAACTAGTTCAAGCAATACTCCCATATTATTCTTTCCAAATGATAAATTCACTTCTTGGATAGGATCAAAAAATCTATCATTATTAAAAACAAATCCAAAGTTAGAGAATATCTTTTCAGATATTCCCAAATTTGGAGTTATCGACCCAATATGATGAAAATAAAATGATTCATGATTTGTATTAAAACTATTCATTATATTTCAACATTATATTCTTTCTTCTAATTATGTCTTTAAAATCTTGCTGAGACGCTCATATCTTGTGTAATCTACCGCTGCTATTTCAGCATTGGCACTAAAATGATGTGTTGAAATGATATCTTGTCTGAAATTGGCATCGACACACATTAACTCTTTTTCAATATATTCATCACTTGAAATATTAAGTATTTCATTTATTTTAAAACTTTTACCATAAAAAGCATGTTCATGAACTTGATTAATTCGATAAATGTTATCTTTATGATAAAAGATGCCTCCATTTCTGCCTTTTAATGGATCAAATATTACTGGATTTCCCGACCGAATTGAATTCCAAGAATTAGATTTAAGATCTTCAGAGTAAAAAATGTGTAATTCGGATTGATGATCATCAAAACCAGCAGAACAAATATTGGTAAGCATAAACCATAAATTATTTTTCTTTATAACTGTTGTGTCAGCAGCAGATATATCGGACATCATGACCTTTTCTAGCTTCAATTTCATTGGAAATTCCAAGCACTTATATAAACGTATATCATTATTTTTATGGCTTTCTGGAATCATATATATGTCATCCTCTTCTTTGAAAATAAAGGGATAGGATAAGTGAAACTTTTCTTCTAAAACGATACCAAGAAATTCATGCTTGTCTTCTTCAATTTTTATTGCAGATATTCTTCCTTTTTCATCTGAATAGAATAAATCTTCAACAAAAATGTAATTGCTTTTATTATGTTCAAATACGAATGGATCAGCTAAAAATCTACCTTTGGGATTTGGAATTTCTTTGTAAGCGTCTAATGACTTAGTATGATCATTATGATATGTGTATGCAATTGAGTATCGAATTACTCTTGGTGACATAAATTTAGATATAAGAAAATTAATTATTTTAGGTATAGAATTTTTTATTAAATAATTTAAGAGGTTCAGGCTAGAATCTCTATTTTTGGATAACTTCTTGCCTGGTCTTTTTTCTTGTAATAATGGAAGTTCTTTTTTGACAGCAAGATCAAGCAAAATCTTGGTTAAAAAAGTATTCATCTTTTCTATTAATTGAGCATTATTTTGAAGCCACAAGCCACTTGTCATAAGTTTCCCAATGAATAAGATATCACCATCGTCATATTGGTTTAACTTTCGAATTGTAAAAGAGCTCATTGGTTTTCCCTTATAAACCTCATGAAAACCAACTGATCGTTCATTAACAATATAATTATCTCCGTAAAAAGAAGAGATGACTCCAAACTTCGTTAAATTCAAAATTTCACCAACAATATCTTCTGAGCTACATTGAACAATACAATCAAGGTTACATTGCGAAATTAAAAATAAATCATTCTCACTTAGGTCAATAGAACAAGTTGATTTTTTGGAAGATTTATTAACTTTTAAAAGTTCATATCCTTCCAAAAATGTTAAATCAAGATTACATTTGTATTTAGGAAATTTTTGTTTTACTTTTCTAAATTCAATTATTTTTATAATTTTATATAGCACGCTATAAAAAATGACATTTAATGTTTTTATTAGATTCTTGAATTTATTTGAAAAAGTTTCAGATTTTGTGGTTTTATATCCTGTAATTACGTATGGAGTATCAAAATTTTCATTTTTTAAAACGAAACTGATTAAATCAAAAACATATTGAGATGTCTTCATATTATCAACGAGAAATCCTACGCGAAGTTTTTTCATTTAAATTCTCTATTCACTCACTTATTATACTTTGATAGTTGTTCCAAATTTATCAATAAAACTAATATTTTTTAGTATTGAATTTTGTTAGTTCAAAGTAAAAAGAATAAGCTTTTTCGGTTATTTCATTATCAAAATCTCCAGATATATCTTTCTTAGATTCTACAAAAGAAAAATTATAAGTATTTTTAATATTTAATATTTTTAATATATCTAACCAGTATTCACTTGCATTACAAAGTTTTTCGTAACAAATAAAATATACATTCTCATTGTTTTTAAGATTATCAAAACAATGTTTGTAAGTTAGATGCCATTGTTCTAACCAATGATTAATAGTCAAATCATCTTCAAAGCTCAAGTTTTTATCATGAATAGGAATATAGTTTGGACCAAACTCTGTATGACCAATCCATTTCATATAATTAGAAATAAAATAATCTTTCTTTGAATCTTCAATAAATCTTTTATGTTGAGATAATAAAGAATATGCATGTTGAATTGGATCTCTAAAAGGAATCAATATTTTTGAATGAGGGAAAATCTTAGATATGAGTTTTAGTCTTCTTATATTTTGATTGTTTTTACTTAGATACCTTTTCTTGATATATTTCTGATTTATAAGTTGCACATAATTTTTAAACTTTATTTTTGTATCTTTATCACCCTCATCAAAAGTCATCCAAAAGACTTCCTCAAATGCTTCAGGGGACTCAGTGGAAACCTTGATACGGTCACCATGTGCTCTTTCCACTAAATCAATATCTTTTTTATTAAAAGATAGTTTTGACCATAGATTAGGCGCAAGAATAAAAGGCATGTCATTATAAGACAGTGAAGCGAACTCATCAGATTCATATATTGCATTTAAAAAGATTGTGGTTCCTGAGCGTGCAAGACCTGAAACAAAAACATGATTGTCATCAGTTTGATTGATTGAAATTGCAGAACTTTCAACATCGAACATCACTTCTCGCATGAACTTTGAGGAGAGTGCAAATTGATGAAGTTTTTTTTGCAACCAAGAATAGTTGTTCATTTGATAAATAGCTTTCTTAGAAAGACACTCCCAAATGCAAAGACCATTGATTCTATTATTCCAATCAATGAAAGAGTGAATGCGAGGAAGTTATTATAGAAAAGGTCTGTAATAAAAAATAAAGACATTATAAGTAAAAGAATCAGTGATATTTGCAGAGAATACTTAATAATTCTTAATGCATATGCAGGAACTACCTTTTCCTTCCAATGGTCACTAATATTACCATTGGGAATAACGTCAGTGACCTTTTTTATCACTTTAATGATTGAATCTAAGTGTGATAAAAAGTTTAATCTTCTAAAAACTTCAACAGATAAAATGCAAACTATAAGCAGGAGAAGGTGTATCATTAAGAATCTTAGTTAGAATCTTTGTTAGAATTTTTTAAAGACATTTTCTTATCTTTTCTGTTTTTCAATGCACGTTTGATGGGGTAGTATAGTATTCCCCAAAATCCTATTAGCATCGCGGCAACAAAGGCTAAAACTGCAACAACAACACCCCCACCCATTCCCGGGCCTATATATGCAAAAACCGGTGTTATAAATATATTTAATGATAAAAATAATATTAATTTATTCATTACAATCTCCTTTTTTAATTAAAATTCTTTGCGATTTCAATATCTTCTTTATTATACAAATTTTGACTAACCGACTCTATATTATAATTACTTCAAAGATTAACATGACTCTATCGCAAAGAGCCAACGGTTAAATACAATGATTTTACATAATTTGTTTCTTGAACTAAGAATTCTTTGTCGGAAATAATGCTATTTTTTCCTCTGTAATAGTTCGCACATCATTTTTTACAAGACTATTTGAGTAGTGTTTAGAATATTCATTAGTTTTGAAATCATATACGATATCAATCATTAAATACCAATAGACGAATTCAGGTAAGAAAATTTTAATCAAGGATCCTCCAGTTAAGTTCAACTAAAATAAGCAAAAAGCTTCGACAAGAAGACAACCTATAATTTTGATTTCAGTAAATTAAAAAATGATGTTAATTGCAAGCTAATTTGTTTTTTAAAAAATTTGCAACAATTTTAATATCTTCTTGGGTATATAAAATTCTTGACCAACCAACTCTATATATATTTCCATCACTTCCTCGATTAACATGCGTCCATCTTAAAGAACCATCAGAATTAAAGTATAGTGTCCTACCGTAATCAGTTTCTTCTATATACAAATCACCGTTTAGAAGAATGTGACCTCTCCCTTGAGTGATAGTTCTAACATCATTTTTAACAAGACTATCTTTAAGGTATGAAGAATACTCATCGGTGGCAAAATCATAAATGATAACCTCGTTATTACCATCAACCTGATGACCACTCGCAAAGGATTTAAAATTGTTATTAAAAATCGATATTCTTGTGTTATCAAGAATGTTCACATCATGTTGACGGAAAAAGGATCCAACTCCCTTCCAGATAATTTTATTAGTTGAAGGTCTGTATAGAAGAACCATAGATTGGGCTCTTGGAGACAAAAAGACATCCCCCTTCTTCCAGTAGTCTCCATCAAAATCAACAGGTTGAATATCATTTAAGTGGATTGGATCCTTTTCATATGTGGCTCCATGTCCGAATAGAAGATACTCTAGACCATTGTCTATAAATATTTGTGAAACAGATTTTTCAAAAAGAATTTCACCATCAGCGGATAATTTAACTATCGAATCATCAACGTAACCATCTTCTTCTTTGATATTTCTTCCAACTTTTTTAATAGGGAGAGATTGAGGATAAATACGACTTGGTATCCATACATTACTATCAATATCTGTTTCAATTGAATGATGAAATCTATCCTTTGTATTTTGAAATACTAAATTAGAGCAATAATCTATTTTCCTTAAAGGAGTATCGTCCTTAAATAATAATCCACCATCTTGAAGTAATTTTGGATGGATGATACCTGTTCCTAAATGCTTAAACTCATCAGTCTGTTCAACTAAATTATTAATTGTTTTAACATCAGGATTCCATGTATGCAAAATCTCAAAACTTCTTAAATCAACAAGCTCTACTACTTCTTCCTTCAAATCATGATCATATCTTGAAAGAAGAAGGTATGATTCTTTTGAATTTGGACTTCCATCAAAACCATCTATGGAAGAAAATCTATCTTCAAGAATTAAGTCACTTATTAAAATCCTTTTCAAATTTGTTGGAATTTCTGCAAAAAATAAAGCAGTTTCAGATACCCATCCTAAACCAATGTTCTTTAAACCTTGTCCACCCGACATTTCATGCCTCACCAATGCTCCAAAGCCAATAGTAAAGAGAATACTAAAAAGTAAGGTTAAGTAAAGAATCCATATCTCAATTTTCTTAAACATTTTATACTGTATTAATTTTGATAAATAAATCATTCAGGCTTATTGTATGACTCTGAGGATAAGATTTTTTTATCTCGTCTTCTTTTAACGCTATTTTAATTAGATAATATAATATCCCCCATACTCTTGAAAAGATAGGAGTAAGAAAACTAATAATAGCAGGTATTAACCCTCTGCACATTAAAGAAAAAAATATAATAATCTATTCATTGCATACTCCTCTTTTTCTTAAAAAGTTTTCTACAATTTTAATATCCCCAGGACTATATAAAATTCTTGACCAACCAACTCTATATATATTTCCATCACTTCCTCGATTAACATGCGTCCATCTTAAAGAACCATCAGAATTAAAGTATAGCAATCTTGCATAATGACTCTCCTCTATAAGTAATTCTTTGTTTGGGAGAATTTCACTTAAGCCTTCTTTTGGCGTTCTAACATCATTTTCAACAAGACTGTCTGAAAAATAAGACGTATATTTATTCTTTTTAAAGTCATATATTATAACTTGGTTATGTCCATCTACAGATCGACCATCTTTAAAAATTTTACTATTGTTATTAAATATTGATATCCTATGATCATCTAGAACATCTACGTCATGCTGATGGGAAAAAGGTCCTATTCCTTTCCATATTATTTTATTAGAGGAAGGTCTATATAATAAAACCATTGATTGATGTCTAAGAGATAAAAATAAATCTCCTTTTTTCCAATATTCGCCATCAAAATTTACGGGTTGAATATCATTAAGATGAATTGGATCTTTATTAAATATTAAATTTCCTACAGAAAATAAGATATACTCCATTCCATTTTCTATAAAAATTTGTGCAACAGATTTTTCATATAAAACCTTTCCATCTGGATCTAATTTAACTATTGCATCATCTAAGAAGCCATCTTCTGCAAAGGTTTCTCTACCAACTCTTTCAGCTGCAATGCTTTGAGGATATTTATGAATAGGAGCCCAAATATTTCCTTCAGAATCAATTTCTATTGTATGATGAAATATATCAATTGTGTTTTGAAAAATTAAGTTAGAGCATTTATCAATTTTTCTTAATGGAGAATTCCATCCAAATAAAAGACCTCCATCTTTAGCAAGTTGAGGATGCATTAATGTTTTTCTTCTATTATTATCATCTCTTTCCAAATACTCGAACTCATCGATTTGTTCAACTAAATCATTGAATGCATCAATGTCAGGATTCCAAGTATGCAGAACTTTAAAATTAGTCAAATCAACAAGCTCAACAATCCCCTCTTCTAAGTCGCCATCATATCTAGAAAGCAGAAGATAAGACTTTTGGGTATTAGGAGTCCCCTCAAAACCATACTGATTATAAAAGTACCTAAACTCATCCCAGGGATCATAAACTCTATTAGCATTTGGTTTTAAAATCATTTTTATAAATTGAGATGGAAGTGATGATATATATGCGGCAGGTTTAGACAATAGAGATATGTCAATCTTGCCAAATTTTGTCTCACCATTAATATCTTGTCTAACCAAAACTCCAAAACTAAATGCAAACAGAATACTAAAAAGTATTACAAGATATAGTATCCATATTTCAATTTTTTTGAACATTTTTAACCATATTCAATTTTATTAATCCCAAACATAAATTTTTCACTAGATAATTATGCCATGAACTTATGAAGTTCAATAGTTACAGGAATTTGTCAAAATTTTAAAAAAAGTGATGATATTTGTTGAGTTTGACAAACTTTGTCAAACGAGAACCCTTTAAGAATAAGAGTTTCAGGGATATTTTTCACTCCCACTCTATAGTTGCAGGTGGTTTGCCTGATATGTCGTAAACCACTCTGCTTACTCCTTCTATTTCGTTCACAATTCTATTAGAAACATGTTCAAGTAATTCATATGGAAGATGGGTCCATTTTGCTGTCATAAAATCAACAGTTTCAACGGCTCTTAAGGCAATCACCTCTTCATATCTTCTCTCATCACCAACTACCCCAACTGATTTAACAGGAAGTAAAACAGCAAATGCTTGACTAACTTTGTTATAAAAATCTGCATTAATAAGCTCTTGGATGAATATGCTGTCAGCTTCTTGAAGAATCTTTATTTTTTCTTTAGTCACTTCCCCAATAATCCTAACGCCTAGACCAGGTCCAGGAAATGGGTGTCTCTGGATCATTTCTTCAGGTATGCCAAGCTCAATTCCCATCTTTCTTACCTCATCTTTAAATAAGTCTTTAAGAGGTTCAACTAAATCTAGTTTCATTTCATCCGGCAATCCTCCAACATTATGATGAGACTTGATAACTCTGGCTTCATTTGACTCAGAGCCTGAAGATTCAATTACATCTGGATAAATTGTTCCTTGTGCTAAAAATTTAACTTCTTTAAGCTTTGTTGCTTCAGCATCAAAAATATCAATAAAGGTCCTGCCAATAACTTTTCTTTTTTGTTCCGGGTCTACAATATTTTTTAAATGTCTTATAAAAATATCTTCACTATCAGATTTAATAACATTTAGACTCATATTATCTTTAAAAGTTTGAATAACTTGATCTGCTTCACCTTTTCTTAAAAGTCCATTATCTACAAATACACAAGTAAGATTCTTGCCTATTGCTTTATGAAGAAGCGCTGCAGTGACTGAAGAATCAACACCGCCTGAAAGTCCAAGCAGAACCTTGTTATCTTGGACATGATCTTTGATTTCCTTCACTCTTTGAGATATGAGATCATCCATTTTCCAATCGGAGCTTGCATTACAAACATCAAAGATAAAATTATTTAATATTTTTTGTCCATTATCGGTATGAGTTACTTCTGGATGAAATTGAATAGCATAAATGGACAACGTTTTGTGTTGCATTGCTGCTATTGGAGCGGTTGGTGTTGAGGCTAATAAATTGAAATCATCTGGTAAATCTTGCACCTGATCCCCGTGACTCATCCAAACATTAACTTTTTTCTCTAAACCAGAAAATAAAATTGAATCGCTAACAACCTCTAGCTCAGTATGACCAAATTCTTTTTGATCAGCAGAAATAACATGGCCTCCCATCTGCTGAGCAAGAGTCTGCATGCCATAACATATTCCAAGAATAGGAACTCCTAAATCAAATATGCATTGAGGTATTCTTGGTGTATAACTTTCAGTAACTGAATTTGGCCCACCTGAAAGAATAATGCCCTTTGGATTGAGATTAATAATTCTGGATTCATCCATATCCCACGGCAAGATTTCAGAGTAAACGTGGCTTTCTCTTACTCTTCTTGCTATTAATTGAGTGTATTGAGAACCAAAATCTAATACAAGAATAGTATCAATTTTTTTATTGCTAACAGATAGCTTTTTCATCAAATTAACTTCTTTGATAATTAGGTGCTTCTTTCGTAATCATTACATCATGAACATGACTTTCAGCCATGCCAGCATTTGTAATTTCAATAAACTGACTATTATTTTGCATATCTTTTATATTTTTACATCCAATATAACCCATGCTCTGTCTTACACCTCCAACTAATTG